>Ga0154764_1001_pt1 | contig 17899 bp, 12 predicted proteins | sample Rifle2008BG16ft_FD_105772 | JGI IMG/M metagenome (GOLD analysis project Ga0154764, IMG submission 105772) | candidate division Zixibacteria bacterium RBG_16_53_22
GAAAAGAAAAATGAGGATAGAAGCTTTACAAAGAATCCACCGCGAATTTCCGCGACACCTGACTCATCCCCATTCTTATTATTCACCCCAATACCCCTTTGAGGAGCCCGCCGGATTTAAACAGGTAATCGATTCCGGTCCAAAGCGTCAATATAAGCGGCAGGACCAATATTAAATCGAATAGATTATAATTCCAGCCGGTCCATGGCATAATCCAGGATGGAATCCCGGGGCCCGAATGTGAAATTAGCGGCTCAACATTGGCGTAGACCAGGATTATGGCGATCGCCAGCATCTGCGATACCGTTTTCCACTTGGCCAGTACCGATGGCGATATCACCATGCCGCGATAGGCGGCCATGGAGCGCAGGCCGGTAATCAGAAACTCCCTGACGATTATTATCATCACCATCCAGCCGCGGGCATACCCCAGCGAAACGAACGACAAAAAGGCGGTCGAGACGAGGATCTTGTCCGCCAGGGGATCCATGAATCGGCCAAAGCCCGTGGGATGGCCGAGCTTGCGGGCATAGTAGCCGTCGGCCAGGTCTGTCAGGGCGGCTATGATGAAGACGATTGTCGCCGCCAGGCGGGCATAAAAATTCTCAAATATGATCAGCACCATGAAAACGGGCGACAGCAGAATCCTGGCGATGGTTAATAAGTTTGGTATATTCATCGGAAAACCATCGGGATTTGGGCAAATTTAATCTTCTGGAGGAGCATCATCATCGGATGGTGAAATGTAAGGCCTGCGCCGGATGGAGTCAAGCAAATCGGACATTGGGACGGGCTGTCTCATATCGCACAATAATTAAAAAAGGCGAGGCCGTCGGGACCTCGCCTGTACAAGTAAGCCGGTTTGTTGCTATCCTGTGGCGCCTGCAGATGTCTATCGCGCCATATCCCCCATTATTGCGGAACATCAGTCTTATTCGCAGCGGGTTTCACCAGCCAAAAATCGCGCGGGTAGAGGCGAAAGAGCTCGAATTTCCCCTCGACACTATGGATATAATCCTCGTATGAGCGGAACTGCGCCTCCGGCCCGATTATGAAATAAACCGCGTCGCTCACCCCGTCCGCGCGCGGCCCGTAGCCGGGCAGAACCATGCCATATGTGTCCTCCATCATGCTTTGAAGCTTGTCATATAAACCGGGGTCCTTTCTCAGCTCCAGGACTGCTATTCTGAATCGGCGGACCTTGTCAGGTGTCAGGTCATCCGCCAGGTCGGCGGCCATGGCCTCGCCGCGGGCCTCGTAGCGCGATCCCGAGCGATATACCGAAAAAGCCTGTGCCACCGCATATTCGGCCAGTGCCGGATTGCGAGGCGCGTTTTTTAGCTCGTTGACAACAAACTGCATGGTCTGTGCCAGGTCGGGACAGCGCTCAGCGTAGTAGACAAGGCGGCCGGTAAACTCGTTGCTGCGAAGACCGTTCGAATAGGCCATCCCGGCGCTCCAGGTTTTCATGAACATGCTGTGAGCGCCACCGCCCCCATAAAGACGAGCCGCAAGGAATTTCAACAGAATATCAGGGTCGCTGTCATCGAAACTGGCGCACGGCGCCGAATTGATGAATACACCGGAGCGAGTATTGTCGTTGACAAGCCCCACAAAAATCGGCTTCTCGGACGACTGCGCATGTTCCCTCAAACGATCCATTATGATCGGCCGATCATCGTAATCCTGATACTTCGACGGCTCGCTGGAAAGCTGCGATAATATTCTATCCAGGCCTGGTTTGAGTGCCGCCCTGCTTTCCGCGTTCGAGACCAGGAATTCCCGCACGTTATCGGACCTCAATACCTGGCTCAAGATTTGTCGCAAGGCCTCCAAGGTTTTTGCGGGCTTGACCTGCAAATCGCTATCTATGAGATTGCAGAGGTAACGCCAGTCCTGCGCCAGGCTGGCATCCGGAATTTCAGCCAGATTTTGCTTAAGATCATCGATCGCCTCGAGCACCAACGCCCTGGCCTCATCGGAAAGAGCATGATACCCGGATATGGCGGTTCCAATCCGGTCGCCGGGACCAACGACGATCTTTCCGTCCTGCAAAGCCAGCAACAGGCTTAAGATCTCCTTCCGATCGGCCCCCGCTCCAAATTCGGCCAGCGTCTGCATGAAGTTTGAAAATTCCTCGGATACCGACTGAGAACCCGGCTCTTTGAGAAGCCATCGCACCCTCTGAAACGAATGCGCCTGAGTCAAGAAGCTGCTGGTGGCCAAGATAAGCGGATTATCTTGCTTCCACCAGGCCAGGGCGGGATCGTCCACCCATGCCTCCTCGGGGGCGCGCATGGTATTGCGCAGGTCGCTCAACGCCAGGTCAATGGCATCGCGCAATCGCGGCAGGTTCTCCTCGCTCCAGTACGGATGGAAGAGAACCGCCTCCATCCACTCCAGGGATTTCTTCGATTCCTCCAGGTCACCGCCTTCAGCCCTGACCACCAGTTCCACCCGGCCCGTGCGATAGTTTGAACTGTAGTAGGCGCGTAGTTCCATGATCTCGCGCCTGAGCGCTTCTTTCATCTCGCCAAATGAGTAAAGGCGATCTCTGGTGGCGCCCACTTCCGTCAGAAGAGTGGGCAGGGCCGAGACATAAAGGAGGAGCGATTCCGGGACCACATCCATGCGGAAAGCCAACCCGGCCATGGCGCTCGTCATGTTGTCGAAAATCGACGACACCATTTGTCTGCCCCCTGGCAGACTCTCGGTCGTGTATCGAAGCTGGTCATCCAGGGTGAGAGGTGGGTTATCGATGAATTTCGGCATCGCGATTCGGCCGGCCTCAGAGTCGATTGCCGCTGTCTTCCTGTCATAATCCTCTTTGAATCTTCTGATCGCCTCGGCATTCTCCGACACCTCGTACTGCGTCTTCAGATTCTCGGCGAAGGAACTCAGGCGTTCTTGGCGCGCTTGCTCGGTATCATGCAACAGTTGGGGATCGGGGCAGGCCGCCACGGCATAAGGCTGATTCTCGAGAAGGCGCCATTTTGCCACGAATCCCCGCCAGATATTCTCTCCGCCGGAAAGAAGCCTCTCGGCGTATTGAAGTTCCTCGTCGAGCGTCAGCTTCTTCTTAAAGCCGGACTGATTCTGCAGATGTTTTAGATGCTCCAGCCACCGTCCGCTGGCCCCGCGATAACCGAACCCCGGCGGCGAGTTTAGCAAGTTGCGAAGGTCTCTTCGACGCTCCATGACCCGATTTTTGGCCCTCTCGTTAAATGCCAGAAGTTCGCGGGAGCCGTCGGGAAGATTGGCCGCCCATCTTATCTCCTCGATAATCTGATGCCGCACGCTGTCGATGACAGCTATGTTACAGGCCTCCTGACGGACATTGTTGAATCCGATGTAGGCCGCGTGCCCGATATCCGATGATATCCATTCGAAAACAGCGTTGGCGCCCAAATCCATTACTCTCGTTTGCGAATCGATGAATTTTCGGAACAGGTTGGAGGTCTCGCCGCTGGCGAGGTTGCTCATGAAAAGATCGAATATATACCCCTCGTTGTTGTCATAATCGAGTGTCGGCGGCCAGGCGAATACCAGAAGGCCCGGTTCCTTTTCGTTCTGTGACGGAAATCCGACAATCTTGGTTGTCCCGTGCGGGGCCGATTTCGGCTCTGGCAGCGAGCGGTCGGCCTGGGCGGGATCGGCTCCGGGCGTAGCTTTCGGCTCCACGCGGCTTAGAATATCGGATACATTTTCAAGACAATTTTCGAGCTTGATTTCATCCCCGATTGACATGATCATGCCCATGTTGGAGAGATGGTAATTTTTCTCGATAAAGCGGCGCATATCGTCGGAAACCATAGTTCGAATGTCATCGGGATACCCGCCCGATTCGTTTGAGAGAGGATGATCTGTACCGTAGAGCAGATGCCCCAGCTCTCGCCCGAGATTTCCCCAGGGCCTCTCATAGCCGCTTATCATTTCGTTGTAAACAGTGCCCTTTTCCTCGAGGCTGATACTGCTGTCGGTGGGATCGATAGTATAGCCGACATTGCAGACCTCACGGCGAATTTCCTCGTCGGAGAAATTGGGATGCAGGAGCGCATCGAGCTTGGCTTCCATCAGTGTGAAGAAAGCCTCTATCCCCGCCGCCGTATGGTAATGATAGCAGGTTTGCAGTTGGCCGGTGAAAGCCGAGCTGTTGCCGAGATACATCTCCTCCAGCGAACCCACATAACGCCCCTTGGTGCCTTTGCCCAGCATAAGATGCTCGCAGGTGTGAGGTTCGCCCTGGTCCGAGGGGGGAAATGAATTGACCCACATGAACGCCTGCGGCACCGACTGGATGCGGAGCAGGTCCAGAACAAAACCGCTCGGGGTGTGTCTGAATCTGACTCCGATCGGTTTACCATTTTCGTTCTCATAGATATTCTCGACCTGGAACGCGGCTATGGTCTGGCCCTTTTCCAGGTTTTGCAAATTTATTTCGCTTCTGGCCTGGGAACTCAAGAGTGCCGTGATGCACGCGGCAAGCATGCCCGACAGACGCCAAATAATCATCATTCCTCCTTAGGGGAGAGGTTCTTTAAATTTCTCAAGCGTTGGTTTCGATTCCTCGGCTGTTTCCTGCTGCTGCCATATGCGCCGATTCCATTTCCGCTTAATATAATCGAATTTTCGAGCACGGCCGATAATTTTCCACTTCCGGAAAAAGAAAACCGATATTGATCGCCCAATCCATCATCCCCGAGGGGCGGCAAAGCGCCTCCCCGACATTTCATTCCGGCTTCCAGAATTTCAACCTGCCCGTCGAGCCACGATTTTGGCATTTGGGAAATAAGGAACAAGGGCCGTTTCCCGATTTTGGATAATGCTCTCTATCTTTATCCGGTATTGCGCGTCGGGGTCGCGCGGACGCACCCGACCTTTTTCATTTAACCTTAAATAGCATTTGATGTTGCGACAGCCCTTCGAATCCATGTCCGATACCGCTCAGGCCCCCATAGACCAGAATTAATATAAAAAATGCTTGACAATGCCACCGTCGGTTTCTTATTAATCACCACAAATTTTCGGTGAGCGGCAGTTTTGTAATGGAATCATTCTGATATTGTGCTGATACTGGTCTAGTGCTGAAAGGAGGTGGCTGGATTTACCAGCGATCCGGCATACGGGGGAACGAAGATCGATTGAAATGATGTCAGGATGTGTGTAGGCAACGGGGCTTGCGCGTATCCTATTTTTTTTGGTCCCTATATATTTTTTAAAGAAAGGATGCAGAAATGTTGAAACGAATCGCCCTAATTTTCGCGGCCTTGACCCTGCTTGCGATCATGATCGGGTGCAGCAAGGCCCCTGAGGCCGAAATGCAAAATGCCAATGCCGCCATGGAGGCCGCCAAGATGGCGGAGGCCGAGACCTACGCCGGAGAGCTCTTCAACGCCGCCCAGGATACTTTGAACAGCGCCATGGCCGCCAAGCAAGAGCAAGACTCCAAATTCGCGCTCTTCCGAAGCTACGGCAAGGCCAAAGAGGGCTTTGTCGCCGCCGAGCAGATGTTCAATAACGCCGCCACCGAGGCCGCGGCTGAGAAGGAAAGAGTCAGAGTCCAGGTCGAGCAGATGATGGTCGAGGTCAAGGCCGTGGTTGATAGCGCCGTGATGGCCCTCCAGAAGGCCCCGCGCGGCAAAGGAAGCAAGGCCGATATCGAGCTCATAAAAACCGATCTGGCCGCTGTCCAGGCGCAACTGGTCGAAGCCGAGGCCGATTTCGCCACCGGCAAGTTCATGGCTGTCAAGTCCAAGCTCGAGGCTGTTGCTCAGAAGGCCCGCGCCATTATCGATGAAATCGCTGTTGCATCCGGAAAAAAAGTTGGCATGTAAGCGATAAATTTTGTAAATTAATCCGATAATTTAATAGGGCCGTCTAATGTTGGGCGGCCCTTGTCGTAACGACTGAATTAGTTTGTGAGGGGAATCAGTACATCTTGAAAAGCATGTTTTCTTGCCGGATGGGGCACGCGATTGCTTTTGCGGCGGCATTTCTCGTATTCCTTTCCTGCGAAAAGCCCCCGGCGACGCTGCTTGCCAACGCCAGGCTGGCGCTCAAACGGGCCGAGGACTCCGGCGCCCTTCGGTACGCCGAGCAGGACTTCCGCGCCGCCCAGAAGATAATGCGATCGGGCTGGATGGAAATGGCGCGCCAGAACGGCCGGCTGGGGCCATTCCGCAACTACCACCAGGCCGACTCCCTGCTCAGGCTTTCCATATCCAAATCCTCAGAGGCCGTCAAGCACGCGCAGGAGACGATAAGAAACCTCGACTCCCTGGCCAGGAGCGAGCGCCTGCAGCTCAAAAACGAACTTGATACCTGGCGCGAGGCTCTCGATGGATCCCTCGAGAATTTCAGGGCCGAGAAATATTGGACCGAGGCCGAATTCGCAATCCGTGTCAGCGAACGCCTGGCCGCCAACGGCGAATATCAGGAGGCCATCGACAAAGTCAGGAAAGGCCGGGGATCGCTCCGCAATCTCGAGAATACAATCAGCGAATATATCAATGATCAAGCCAGGAAAATTCAGTCCTGGAGACAATGGGTGCGGGAAACCGTGGCAGAATCACGGTCCAATGGAACCAGCGCCATCATAATCGACAAATCGGAGCATAAAGCATTTCTGGTCAAAGGCGGACAGGTGATCCGATCCTACAACTGCGAGCTGGGGTATAACGCCGCCCACCAAAAGCTATTTGCCGGCGATGGCGCTACTCCGGAGGGGCAATACCAGATCACAAAAATCAAACATAACAGCAAGTTCCACAAGGCGCTCTTGATAAACTTCCCCAACAGCCTCGATCTGAGGCGCTTCCGCGAAAATAAATCCCGCGGCATCATCTCCAGATATGCCCGGGTCGGCGCCCTGATAGAGATTCACGGCAACGGCGGAAAAAATGAGGACTGGACAGACGGCTGCGTGGCCCTTAGTAATAACGATATGGATCACCTGCTGCAGTTCGTCGCGGTTGGAACGCCGGTCACGATAGTGCGTAAATCGGATCAGTGGCCATGAGAAGAACTTTTTTATATATCCTGATACCAATCGTCCTGGTGCTTGTCGCGCTCTTGGCGATTCTGTCCAACAGGCGGGAGAAACTCCCCGAGGACCAGGTCGCCATCTACATAGATAGCACCTACGTCAATCTTCCGACCGACGATAAGAAGGCCCAGAAGGAGCTTCAACGGGCCCGCAAAACTTTCGACCAGTTGAAGCCTAAGAAACCGTATATCGTAATCGATACGAACGCCAACAAACTCTCTCTGCGGACCGAAGACTCCCTGATCTATAAGGCCACCTGTTCCACCGGCTCGGGCGGCATTTTGGTCGACAGCCTGACCGGCCGTAAATGGATTTTCAATACTCCCAGAGGCGTCTTCAAAATAAACAGCAAGCTCAAACAGCCCTGGTGGCGCAAACCCGACTGGGCCTTCATCGAAGAGGAAGAGGAGATCCCCAACGACGAGAGGGAGCGCTACGACCCCGAAATGCTCGGCGAATTTGCCATGGGTTTCGGCGATGGTTATTTCATACACGGGACGATCTATGAGCGCCTCCTGGGGGTCAGCGTCACGCATGGCTGCGTTCGCCTCGGCTCCGATGACCTGCACTACATTTTCGAGCGCGTCGGGGGCGGCACTCAGGTTTTCATCTTCTAATATCATGATTGCGACCGTGCGCATATCGTTGGCGATTCTGTTGGGTGTCTTGGCGACCTTCACTGCCTCGTGCAGGAATGAGGAATCGGCCATAAAACCTGCCCGGCAGGCCGGCTCCACAAAAAAATGGGATAGGGGAAAGGCCGATCTCGAGTATCGGCTTATCCAAGCCGAGACCAGGCTGGCCAAAACAGAAAAACCATACCTCGTCCTCGATATGAAAAACAGGGAAATCGTCATTAAGCTCAAGGGAGCCTTGGTCTGGAGTTACCCGATGGAGATCGACGATGCCAATTCCGAGCAGACCGACGATTTTGTCCGCAGATTTCGGGGCAACCAGATGCGGCTCATCCGCCCAATGACAGAAAAGCATCTCTTCGCGGCCTCAGATAAAACGCCGGATTCCATCCTGGCCATTGTCGGCGAGGCTGTCAATGTCGACCCCGACCTTCTTCAGAGAGAAGTGCCGCAGCGGTTCATGATATCCTGGAGCCCGAGCCTCTCCCTCGAGATTCGCACCGATGCCGCCGGCAAGCCAACGTCGCGGTTTAAGAATACATTCGTCGAGTTCAGGCAGGCGTTGTCTCTGCCGTTCGGCGTGGCGCGGATAGTTATCAAAATGAACCCTGATGACGCCCTGACTCTATATCGGGCCAGCCGGCCGGGCCTGCCAACGCTGATATATCCGGCATTTTAGGCGCTATCGCTTTTCTTAAATATAGGAATCGAATATGCATTATGCGGAAGCACCTCCGCTTTACACCGGAATCCCCTTTATCGTCCTGCTTCTGGCCATCGCCATTCTGCCGCTGGCCGCGCATAAATTCTGGGATAAGAACAGAAACAAGGCCATAATTACGGCCATTATCGGCATTCCGGCGCTCATCTACCTCCTGGGACACTACCAGGCTGAGATGTTCCATAATATACGGGACTACTTCTCATTCATCATACTCCTGGGCTCACTATTTATCATCTCCGGCGGCATACTTTTAACAGGAGATCTCAGGGCCACGCCGAAAGTGAATACGCTGTTCCTCCTGATCGGAGGCGTAATCGCAAATGTCATAGGCACGACAGGCGCCAGCATGCTTCTCATACGCCCGCTCTTGAGAACCAACTGCGAGCGGAAGGTCACCGGGCATATCCCTGTATTTTTTATCTTCGTGGTCTCCAACATCGGCGGTTGCCTGACCCCAATCGGAGACCCGCCCCTCTTTTTGGGCTACCTCCGTGGCGTGCCCTTCACCTGGACACTGCGCCTGCTTCCGGAGTGGGTCGTGGCCATGGCGATTATACTGACCATCTTTTATATCTGGGACAGATACGCTTATCGCCATGAGGCCGTTAAAGATATCCGGCATGATATCGCCGAGATCGAGCCATTGAGGGCGAAAGGAACGATCAACTTCGTATTTTTGGCCGGCGTAGTATTGTCGGTAGCGCTGCAAATACCCGGCCCCTATCGCGAAATCATAATGGTCGCGATGACCGGGCTCTCGCTGTCCCTGACCAGGAAAGACTATCGGCTAGCCAACAAATTTACCTATCACCCAATCGCCGAGGTGGCCATTCTATTCGCCGGCATTTTCGTTACCATGGTTCCTCTGCTGATTATTCTCCATGAGAAAGGCGCAGCGCTCGGCCTGACTAAACAGTGGCAATTCTTCTGGGCCACCGGCGGCTTAAGCTCTTTCCTCGATAACGCCCCCACCTACCTGACCTTCTTCTCAGCCGCCGAAAGCGTCACCGCCCATATGAGCGCCGTTGGCGATATCGTGGCCGGTGTTGACTCCGGCCTGTTACGCGCCATCTCCTGCGGGGCGGTCTTCATGGGCGCCAACACTTATATCGGTAACGGCCCCAATTTCATGGTCAAGGCCATATCCGACGAGCAATGTATCAAGGCCCCCCACTTTTTCGGCTACATGGCTTACTCGGGATTGATACTTATCCCAGTGTTTGTGATTATTACGCTGATATTCTTCCGGGGATAAAGATTACCTTGCTACCGGCGCTTCTTCCGGCCTGATCGGCTTGGCCTCGCCCCCGAATGCCACCCCCATCTCTGTCAGCATCTTGAATGGTGGCTCCCCGCCGGCAAATATGAGGACATAGTCGTTCGGGATCTCGATCATGTCTTCGCCGGCCTTCATCAGCACCGTCGCCTCGCGAATTTCCTTAACGGCCGAGTTGAAAATCGGCCGCACCTTCTTCTGGGTGATAAGCTCATTGATCCGTTGCTCGTTCTTGAGCTTCACGCGCGCGAATTTCGCCTGCCGATACGAAATCGAAACCTTATTCCCCGGCTGACGGCCAAGTCCGACCGCCGCCTCGACCGCGCTGTCGCCGCCTCCCACAACCAATAGATTCTTATTCTGATAAGATTGCGCATCGACCAATTGATACAACACTTTGGGCCGATCCTCCCCGGGCACGCCCAGCTTGCGCGGTGTCCCGCGTCGCCCCATGGCTAATATGACATGGCCTGCCTGGTAATTCCCCTTGATGGTCGTTACAGTGAAATGTTCACCGTCTCTCGTTACGCGGTCCACCCTCTCGTTGACGCTTATGTTGAGCTTGTACTTGACGATAATGTCCCGCCAGGTCTCGAGCAGAAACTCCTTGGAATATTCCTCTTTCTTCAGCGTGCCGAACAGCGGTATTTCGACCGGCTGTGTCATGACCAATTTCTGGCGTGGATACTGCAATATCGTGCCGCCCGGCTCTTGGCGGTCGAATACGATATAACGGAGGTTGCTCTGTATTGCCGATAGCGCCGCGCAGAGCCCTGCCGGTCCCGCGCCTACGATTATGACATCAAATACACCTGGATCGCTTAATCGCGTCCCTGTTTCGACGATCCGCCTGATTACCATCCGCCCCTGGTCGATTGCGTTCCGTATGAGCGACAAACCGCCCAGCTCGCCGGCGATATATATGCCGGGCACGGAGGTTTCGTTATACTCGTTCATTAACGGGATATCGGCCCGTGTCTTGATATCACCCAGGCCGACTTTCAGTGCTCCCACCGGGCAAGCTTGCTCGCAATAGCCGTGGCCCACACAGCGCTGGCCGTTGATGATCGTTGCCCGTCCGAAAACAATCCCCAATACATCTCCCTCCGGGCAGACCTCGACACAAGAGCCGCACCCGATGCACCGGGCCATGTCGATCATGGGATATTGTCCCTTCGGCTTATCGAGCCCCAGCGCCTGAGCTTCTTTGCGTCGTTCCAGGTCCTGCTTCTGGCGCTTGCGGAATTTCAGATAATAGGGGACAAATATGACACCCACCAGGATAAGTGTGACAAGCCAGATTAGTAACGATTCCATTCATTCATCCTATACGGATTGATGACATAAACCGGTCAAAACCGATACCCCAGCTCTGCTATCACGCGATTGCCCTTGGTGTCATCGCCCATGTCATATTCGTATGTCGCGGATATATACAGCTTTCGATAAAGGTCGAATTGCCCCGCGAGTTGAATCCAGTCGTTTTTCCGGTCGCTTCCTCCTGCGCCGAAACCGTAGACATAAATCCCATACCCGACAGAAATCATGTCGCCTCGCCACAGGGTGCGCATGAATCTGGCCGAAAGATTGTAACCATCGGTAAAGGGCCCCAAAAATCCTGCAAACTGCAAATTGAGCGATTGGCCGGCGGCGAAAAGATTGGTCTTGTTGATACCAAACGAATAGGAATATGTGGAGCTCTGATCCACGCTGCGCTTGTGAAGACCGAAACTTCCGAAAAGGAAATATTCCTTGTGCGGCCGAATCGACAAGTCCGCCCTCAGCCCTTTGCGCAAAACGTCGTCGAATAAGCTGTCGGCCAACGTGCGCGTATCGTATGTCCAGTAGTTGCGACGGTTATCATAGCTGATACCCGCCGAAAGCCACTTCGCCAGGTTTCCCCGTCCGGAAAGATACAAATTCGTCAGGTTGACGCTCTCTCCGATTTTCTCCTTTTTCCAGCCGCGGTTGAAATCTATCTCGGCGCTCTGATAAAAATTCCAGCGGCCCGAGAGCGTAACACCGTTCCTCAGGTAGAGAAATTCGCGGCTTACCGTGGCGCCATGATATTCGCCGGCCGCCGCCACGGTCGACTCCAGGCGGTTGGTCCTATAATCGCCGCCCGTGTAATTGACATAGCCGCCATATTTTTGAAGCGACGTCTGAAACTCGGAATATTGCCATTCCGGCTGGGTGCCCGCGAACGCTCCGACATGGATCAGGCCGATTCCCTTCTGCATGACCATGCCGTCGATGTAACCGATGCCGCTCATCTTGTTCGATATGACCCGGCCAACCTCGAGGCTGAACGGCGCCAGGTCGTTGGCATACCCGAATGAAAGCTGGTAGATACGATTCCGCCACTCGGTCCTGGGGACATCCCGGTTATATTCCCGGGTTCGCTTGTTGTAGCGGGAGGTAATCCTGACATTGAGCGAAAGGTCGTACCCCCGGAGACGGCTGGCCTTCAGGTTGAGCCTGAAACTCGGCTGGGTGAAATCCAAATTCGAGGCCGACCTGTCATCCCACTTGTGCATCTGAACCGAGACCCCGCCGCTTATCTTGGCCGATGGCGCCTTGGCAATCGCGCTCGGGGGTGCAATCACCGCCGTTGCACCGGCCGGCTTCGGCGTCCGGCTGACCGCAAGTTCGGAGGCAACGGGTTCCCGGGCCCTTGGTCTGCTTCTTGCCTTATCTCCCACCTGTATTGGGCCGGCCGCCCGAATGATCCTGCAGGAGGCCGAATGCTCGGCCGCAAAAATAACCTCCATCACCGCGTGGACACTATCGCTCTTGATAATTTCCAGGGTGTCGCCCACCGCGATACTATCCGAAAGGCCGGCATCGATATAAATATTCTCATTCGAAATATACTTGACATTAAATTGAGGCGCCAATTCCTGCCCTTGTGAACTCAATGAGATAATAAGAATTAATATAAATGATAAGATAGTCGATTTCATACTGAGACCTCAATCTCCCTTCTCGCCCATCGGATGACAGGCGTAACAGGCGTTGCTGTCATATGCATACCCCCCGACCTCGCTGTGCTTTTCATCCATGCGGCCCTGTTCATGCTCATGGCATCCAAGGCAACTGAATACACCATGGTCCTGCGGATTCGGATGGCAATCGCGGCAGGAGCTCCATTCGCCCGCATGCGCTCCGGTCGAGATGGGGAAGAATCCGGAATGCCGGGCGAAATTGGCCGGCTGCCAGCTTGCCGGAAAATGGCACTCCTCACAACGGGTCCCGAACCCCATCAGGCTATGCGAGGGATTAGCGGCTTGCTCGAAATCACCCGCGTGGCAGGAATAACACTCGGATTTCAGAAACGAGAATTCCCCCTCGATTTCGCTGACATGACAGGCCCGGCAGTCGAGTTTGGCGTGCGGTCCTATCAGCGGAAACGACGTTCCGGCATGGGCGCTCAAGGCGTTGAATACGGCCCAGCCGCGCGGCGTGTGACACCGGCCGCAGGCGATCGCCAGCTTCCCCTGGTGAATATCGGTGTGGCACGAAACACAGTCGCCGCTCACCCGGCCGAAATCCTCTAATACGTGACACCCTTTGCACTTGGCCTTGGCATGTTTTCCTTCCAGGATAAACCCCGTCTCCTGATGCTCAAAGCGGATATCCTTCCATTTTGTGGAGACATGGCATTCTTCGCATTTGAAACGCAACTGGTCGGAATGTGGGCTCCTCTGCGCAGCTGAGACTCCGAATAATGTCAGAAACATCGCCAATGTTAACTTCAAACCCGGCTTCATCGGTTCCTCTCCATTTTTCCACCCAGCTACCGATCACCCGCTTCGCCGCGCGGATGGCAGGCGTAACAAGCCTGGCTATTATATTGATAATTCGGTACGCCGGTGTGGCGTTCGTCTGTATCCGGCTGATTATGCTCATGGCAAAGGATACACTCGAAGGCGCTGAAATCGTTGGGATTGACATGGCAATCGGCGCAGGTTGTCCATCGCCCCTGATGCCGGCCGGAGTAGATCGGGAAATAAAGCAGATCGTGATCCCAGGTGCTCGGCATCCAGGCACCAGTGTTGTGGCAATTCTGGCAGGTGGTCGGGAAACCGGCCGCCTGGTGATCAGGCACGGCGTTATCGTAGTCGCTTTGGTGACAGGCATAGCACTCCACGGGCGTGTTCTCATACCCGTTGGCGTGACAGGCCAGGCAGGGGGCATTGACATGCGCCCCGGTCAACGGAAATTGAGTGGCGCTGTGATCGAATGTCGCCGGTGACCAGCCGTTGGTCGTGTGGCACTGCGTGCATAAATGGCTGTAATTCCCCTGCACATGGTTGGGATCTGCAACACCCTCAAAATCTGCCTGGTGGCAGGCGTAACAATCGGTTGGCGTGTTCTGGTATCCTCCGGCGTGGCACGAAAGGCAGGAGAGTGGCACATGCGCGCCTGTAAGCGGAAACTGCGTCTGGTTGTGATCAAATGTCGATGGTGACCAGGCCGTGGTGTTATGGCATTCCGTGCAGATATGACTGAAATTATTTTGGATATGGTTCGGATCGGCTACGCCGTCGTAGTCGCTTTGATGGCACGAGTAACAGTCGCCGGCAGTATTGTCATATCCCGTTGCATGGCAGGCCGCACATAACAGCCCGACATGCGCCCCCGTCAATGGAAATTGCGATAAATTATGGTCGTATGTCGCTGGTATCCACGCCGCCGTAGTATGACATTGAGTGCAGATCTGGCTGAAATTATCGGTCACATGGTTGGGGTCATCGACTCCGGTGTAATCGCCCTGATGACAGGCGTAACACTCGATCGGGATATTCTCGTAACCCGTCGAGTGGCACGCAATGCATTGCAGCGAGATGTGCGCCCCCGTCAACGGGAACTGCGTGTTGGCATGATTGAATAGATCGCTTCCCCAGTCGGTAGTATTGTGGCACTGGGTGCAATCGTGTGGGAAGTTATTTGAGTCGTGATTTTCGGCTCCGTGATAATCGGCCTCGTGGCACGACCAGCAATCAAAAGGTATCTGGTAGCCATTGGCATGGCACTCGATACACTGGAGTTGAACGTGCGCCCCGGTTAACGGAAACTGCGTGTTGGCGTGATTGAATGTCGACGGCTCCCAGGCGGTGGTGTTGTGGCATTGCGTGCAGTCATGGTCGAAATTGTTTTGCGCGTGGTTCGGGTCGGACGCGCCATCGTAGTCCCCCTGGTGGCATGAGTAACATGCCGTAGGAGTATTATCATAACCGCCGGCATGACAGGAAACGCAGGAAAGCGTCGTATGCGCGCCGGTTAACGGAAATTGCGTAGTGGCATGGTTAAAAGTGGACGGTTGCCAGGCGGACGTGTTGTGGCATCGAGTGCAATCGTGGGCGAAATTGTTCTGCGCGTGGTTGGGATCCGCGGTCGAATTGTAATCGTCGTCATGACAGGCGTAACAGTCAGTCGGCGTGTCCTGATATCCCCCCGCATGACACGAGATGCAGGAGACCGAGGTATGTGCCCCGGTTAACGGAAACTGCGTATTGGCATGGCTGAAATTGGCCGGCTCCCATGCCGACGTGGAATGACAAAGCGTGCAATTATGATCGAAATTATTCTGGACATGGTTGGGGTCGGAAACTGATTCATAATCGGTCCTGTGGCAGGCATAGCAATCTGTCGGCGTGTTCTGGTACCCTCCGGCATGGCACGAGTTGCACGTCACGCTGACATGGGCGCCGGTCAACGGAAAATCGGTCTGACTGTGATTAAATGTGGTCGGCTCCCAGGCAGTGGTCGTGTGGCACTGGGCGCATTCGTGCGGGAAGTTGTTGGTAACATGATTAGGATCCGCGACCGAATTGAAGTCATTAGTGTGGCACGTATAACAATCAGTCGGGGTGTCTTGGTAGCCGCCGGCGTGACAGGAGTTGCAGGCCACCGAAACATGGGCGCCGGTCAGCGGAAACTGGCTTAAATTATGATCGAAAGTTGCCGGGGCCCAGGCGTTTTCATTGTGACAGGTCAGGCATGTCTGAGGAAAATTATTCTGTGAGTGGCTGGGGTCTGTCGTGGCCACGTAGTCGTCCTGGTGGCAGCCATAGCATTCCCTGGGAAGCCCCTCAAGTTGATTATTGACGTGGCACTGAACGCACGTTATCGCGCCATGGGCGCCGTTTAAGGCAAATCCCTCACTAACTTGAATATGATCGAACTGCGCCGTTTCCCAGCCCATATCGTTGTGGCAGGCCTCGCAATTGGTCGGGAATCCGAAGGTGGCGTGGGCCGGATCGCTGGTGGCGGCAAAATCCTGCGCATGACAGCCGTAACATTCGGCCGAGGTGCCTCGATATTGCGTAACATGACAAACGGCGCAGTCGGTGCTGGCATGTTTGCCTCTCAGGGCAAATGCCCCGATATGCTTGAAACTTGTCACACTCCAACTGGCCGCCACCGGTTGATGGCACTGCCGGCAATCGCTCGAAAAGCCTGCCAGCGAATGGTTTGGATTGGTGGACGACTCAAAATTGGATCGATGACATATCTGACACTCCGGCGACACATCCGCGAATTCATTTCGCTCCTGGCCGATATGACAGGCGCCGCAATCGCTGATCGCATGGACCCCCACCAGAGGAAAGCCGCGCGAGGCGTGAAGCTCGAAATTATCCTTGCGATTCTGCCAGTTCTGCGGCGAGTGGCAATTCTGACAGGTTGCTCCAAACTGCCCGCGATGGACATCGATATGGCAATCTGCGCAGGCTGTTCCCACGTATGAGAATCGCAGATCCCTGTGGCATACCCCGCAAGCGGCCTTGGTATGTTGTCCAACCAGAGCGAAGCCGGTCTCCTCGTGCTTGAATTTCAACGGCGGCTTAAAATTATCCCACGATTCCGTGTTGTGGCAGTCCAGGCAGTTCCACGACATCTTGCCATGCGGACTCTGCCTGGTCTCCTGCGCCAACCCGGCCGACCAGGTCAGCGCCGCCAGAATGAAAATCGCACTTGAAAGACATCTCATGACTTTCGTCCTCCGTCGTCCGGAATCTTGCCCCCGTGACATGAACTGCAGGCGACATCAAGCGGCTTGAACGGAATGTATGGCTTGCCTTCGAGGATAGCCTCCTTGTGGCAGGCCCTGCAAGCCACTTTCAAATGGGCGCCGTCGAGCTTGAATTTCGAATCGCGGTTATGGTCGAATTTTTCAGCTTTCCAGCTATTGGGCAAGTGGCAGCGAGCGCAGTCTGTATCCCTTAAAGCCCCGCCCGGCGACTGGCCCGCCGGCGCGAACTGCCCTCCGTGAATATCATCGTGGCATCCCTGGCATCGAAGCGGAAGATCCACGAATTGCAGGGAGGCTTTGCCACCGATCTCTTTTTCATGGCATTTGCGGCACGAGATTTCATTATGCCGCCCCTCCAGCGGCAATTTCGCCTGGGCATGGTCAAATGATGTTTTTCGCCAGCTCTCGACCACGTGGCAAAACTCACATCCGCTCTTGGTCACGTACTTGTCGACCAGTCCTCGATGCGGATCTTTATGGCAGGTCAGGCAACGGGGATTGTCAAATGTGAAACGTACGAACTCGACCCCGCTTTCCATAACGGTTTTCTGATGGCAGCCGATACATGGTATCGCCAGGTGGCTTCCAGAGAGGGGGTAATCGGTTTTCTGATGCTGCTCGATCGTAAATTTGGTCGGCGTAAAACCGGCTACCGTGTGACATTCCTCGCAGGCGCCCTTGCTCGGGCGCGCCGCGAACTGCGCGTTATGATAGTCGCTATGACAATCCTGGCAAAAATCGAATTTCATCTGCTTGAACGATTTGCCGGGCAGATGGCACTTGTCGCAGGCGACCGCCGCGTGCTTGCCAAGGAGCGCAAAACGCGTCTTGCCATGGTCAAATCCGACTCGGTTGACACTCTGCCAGCCGGCAGTGTTGTGGCATCCCTCGCAATTCCGGCCAAATTTGTTGTTGTGGGCATCCTTATGACAATCTAAGCATCGTTTATACGCCAGCCCCTTGAATTTCAAATACTCCTTGTCGGTCTCGAATTTATTATCGATTACGGGCAGGTGGCACTTATTGCATTCTATGCTGAGGTGCCTGCCGGTCAGGGCGAAATCGGTCTTGTTATGATCGAATTCGCGAACCGGCTTCCAGGCGGCGAATCCGTGGCAATTTCGGCATTCGGTCAGATGGCCTCGATGCTCATCGATATGACATGAAAGGCAATTCTGGCCTA
>Ga0154764_1044_pt2 | contig 17792 bp, 20 predicted proteins | sample Rifle2008BG16ft_FD_105772 | JGI IMG/M metagenome (GOLD analysis project Ga0154764, IMG submission 105772) | candidate division Zixibacteria bacterium RBG_16_53_22
CGAATTTGGCCTTGAACTCCTCGGCGACCTTCTCGATTACCGGCTTGGAGTCCTCTATCGTTTCCTGAAGCTTATATCGTGTTTCGGCGTACCATTGCGGCTCGGCCAGCACGCCGAAAGTCATCGGATTGGCGATATCGAGCTTGTGCACCGGCGCATATCGCGGCAGGAAGGCATCGACCTCTGCTTGCTCGGGCATGTCGACCGGTTCTAAGGCATGAGTCAGTATGAAACCATCCATGTTGATCATGACCGGCAGGCATATATTGGGATTCTCGCCGATTTTGTAGGCTTGCGGATGCATATCCGCGGCCTCCTGGTTATCCTCGGCGAAAAGCATGATCCAGGCGGCGTCGCGCACCACCATGGCGTCGGAATGGTCGTTCCAGATGTTGATTGGGGCCGATATGGCGCGGTTGGCGCAGGTGATAAGCACCGGCAAACGCAGTCCGGAGATATTGAACAGCACCTCGGCCATGAGGAGCAGGCCCTGCGCCGTGGTTGTGGAATAGGCCCGTCCACCGGCGGCGGAGGCGCCCAGTATCACTGACGCGGCGCCGAATTCCGATTCGACATTGAGGAACTGGGCCTTTAGCTCGCCATCGGCCACGAACTGCGACAGGTTCTCTACTATATGGGTTTGGGGCGTGATCGGGTAAGCGGCCACCACGTGCGGACGGCAGAGCTTGACCATCTCGGCCACGGCCATCGACCCTTCGATAAGCTTCTTCATCACTTCACCTCCAACACCATCTCGATATCGTCAACGGGGCACTCGTATGCGCATATGCCGCACCCTTTGCAGAAGTCGAGGTTGGCATCATAAACTTTGTCCGAGCCAAAAATGCAGGCATCAGGACAGACCAGGACACAGATGCGGCAGTCGTTGCAGGTATCGTGCTTGAATATCGGTTTATTCGTGCGCCAACTTCCGGTCTTGTAAGACTTGGATGAGCCCGGGGCGGATGTTATCTGAATCGGCTTAGACATTGGCGCCCTCCTTCGAAGAAGCTGAGCTTGTCGAAGCTTTCTTCACTAATCCAAACGCCTTCTCGGCGGCGGCGACATTCTTGCGGCCAATCATGCCGGGGAAACGCTCCTCGATGGCATGCTTGACACCCGCAAACGATATCTGACCTGTGACTCCGGCGAAATAACCAAGCAGCGTCGTGTTCTGCACCGCCCGCCCGATAATTTCCAGGGCGATCTTGGTTGCCGGGATTGTCATGACTGTGCCGTTGACCTTAAGTCCAAGCTCAGCCGGCGTCTTCTCGGTATCAACGATGACCAATCCACCGGGCTTGAGCCCGCGGGTGACATCGATGGCGCCGATCAGGGTGGCATCCTGGACAATCAGGTAATCGGGCTCGTAAATCTGGTTGCGGGCCCGGATGGCGGAGTCGGATATTCTCACGAACGACTGGACAGGGGCGCCCATTCTCTCGGAGCCGAAAGCCGGGAACGCCAGCGCGAATTTGCCATCGGCAAAAGCGGCTTGCGCGATAAGCTCGGCGGCGGTAACCACGCCCTGTCCTCCACGTCCGTGAAGACGAATTTCCTTCAATTTATCCTCCTTAAGATTATTTCTTAAGATAAAGCGCCTTATTCTTATCCGGCCTTATTGGTTGCAAAAACCAAACTTGAACTGTCGGCCGTTTCTATTACTCCGGCTTGGAATGCGTGATGGCGGTTTGCTTTTGATACTTGCCCTTCTTATCGGCGTACGATATCTGGCAAACCTCGCTGGCCTCCAGAAAAATCGCCTGGGCAATTCCCTCGTTGGCATAGATTTTGGTTGGAAGCGGTGAAGTATTCGAAATCGATATGGTGATATACCCCTCCCACTCCGGCTCCAGCGGCGTCACGTTGACAACGATCCCACAGCGCGCATAAGTCGATTTGCCGAAGCAAAGTGCCAGGATGTCGCGCGGAATCTTGAAATATTCAACTGACCGGGCCAGGACGAAGGAGTTGTGCGGTATTATGCACGATTCTCCTTTGAAATCGATGAAATTTCGTTGATCGATATTCTTGGGGTCGATCACGGTGGCATTAACATTGGTGAATATCTTGAACTCATCGGCCAGCCGGATATCATACCCATACGATGAAACGCCGAAAGAGATGGCTCCCCGGCCGACCTGGGAATCATCGAATGGGGTTATCATCCCATGCTCCCGAGCCATTTTCTTGATCCAGATGTCGGGCTTGACTGTCACGCGTCTCCTATTCGCCACAATATGTTGCGCCAATAAATCAATCGATTAAGCTAAAGCAACCATCCGAAACTGTCAACTGTTATTTTCATCCACTTGTTACAATTTTCACAATTATAATATCGTTTTGGGAGCCGAAAAGTTTCCTGTTGCCGGCAAAATTATTGCAAATCTTTACTAATAAGGATCGGATTCTCTTGTCTTTCAAGATAATATGCGATATTACTTTACACCTCGTTGGACATAAACCATGAGCTGCGAAAAATCTTCACAAAACCTGCCTTTGACAACTATTACATATAATTCGGACCAAGCCATAAGGAGATTAAAATTACCATTAATTTTGAAATATAACCCGGAATAGAGACTCTATGATACGAAATAACCCGCTATCTCGGCCACTTGCGAGGACTCCGTTGCGTCCCTTGACCGAGAATAGCGTTAAGCCAGACTCAAGGGGCGCCAAAGCCTATTCGGAATCGTACTGCACCATCGAGTAAAAACTGTGATTCTTGAGCTTCTCTCGTCCGTTCAGGAAAGAAAGTTCGATCACCACAGCTATCTCATAAATTTCGCCGCCCAGGCGTTCGACCATGTTGGCCGTCGCACGCAGGGTCCCGCCTGTGGCCAGCAGATCATCCAGGATTACGACGCGCTGGCCGGGCTTGATGGAATCGGTGTGCAGTTGAAGCGACGTGCGGCCATACTCGAGCTCGTAAGACTCCTCAATCGTCGCGGCCGGCAATTTGCCCAGCTTACGGGCCGGCACGAATCCACAGCATAGGCGATGCGCCAGCGCCCCGCCGAATATGAAACCGCGCGATTCGATGCCCACTATTTGGTCAATCCCCTTATCGCGATAACGCTCGTATAACTTATCGATTACATATTTGAACGCTGCCGAGTCGTTGACCAGCGTGGTGATGTCGCGAAACATGATTCCCTTGATCGGGAAATCAGGGACATTCCTGATCTTGCTTTTCAATTCATCTGCTGTCATGGTTCGATCCTGAACTCCGTGTATTTGCCGTTATACTCAACCCAGTTGATATCCACCCTGCTTATATGGGCGCTTCGAGGCCCAATCCTGATTTCCTCCAGAAATTCCTGAAGCGCCGACTCGTCCCCCTCGGCATAGGTCTCGACACCGCCATCGAAACGGTTCCTGACATACCCCTTCAAGTCAAACCGGTTGGCCGTTCGCCAGACGAACCACCGGAACCCCACGCCCTGGACGACTCCCCAAACGACAATATGCAATCCCTTCCGACCCGCCATATCAAGTATTGATCAGAGCGTTGGAGACCGCAATCTCCGGTGTCTCGCAGACCACGACTCCCTTGATATCCCAGGTGCCGAGGCCATAAACTTTCTTTCCGGAGGCCAGTGCGAAAGCAATCTCGGCCAGCGTGCCGTAGCCGCTGGATATAGCCACCAGCGATTGGGCGCTGTTTATGATTACCATATTGCGGCCGTGCCCCAGGCCCGTGGCGATTGCGTAATCGACCCAGATATTGGCATCGGCGACAGACAGGCCCGGGAGTATGCCTATGGTGATACCCTCGCGCGATTTGGCCCCCTTGCAGGCGGCCTCCATGACACCGGTCAGTCCGCCGCAGACCAGCACGGCTCGGGCCTCGGCAATCAGCTCCCCCACGCGGAACGCTAACTCGTACGTGCGCTTGTCGACATTCGAGCTGCCGATAACACCAATCAGCTTTTTCACAAGGGGAGATTTAACTATTACGGATTGTAAAAGTCAATGGGAAAGGGACGAGGAGTTACCCGACAAAACCCGAGGACTTATGCCTCAACATGGAAGTCCCGGTCTTGCCGGAACGACATCTTGAGGCATTTGTTTTCCTTGGCTGGCTACTGGTTCTAACTTACTCAGTCCTCAGCACCCAGTGCTTTCCTTCCATTCCGCAATCCGCAATCCGAAATCCGCAATTCAAGCAACTGGTAACTCCCAACTCACCCGGCCACCTGGGCGCCACGCCCGGACTTGGCGATTGCTTTCCGGTAAAGCTCGACATATTCCCCGGCCGATTTCTCCCAGGAGAAATCCTGCCGCATGGCACGGACCATTATCTCCTGCCAGACGGCCTTGTTACGGTAAACCTCGAGCGCGAATTTGACGGCATTCAGCATCTCGCGCGAATCGTACTTACGGAAAACGAATCCGTTGCCGGTGCCCCGGGCCGGATTGACATTCTCGATCGTATCGGCCAGTCCACCGGTCTCCCGAACAATCGGGATCGTCCCATATTTAAGGCTGTACATTTGATTGAGGCCGCACGGCTCATAACGGGATGGCATCAGAAACATGTCGCTGCCGGCCTCGATGAGGTGGGCTAATTCATTATCGAAGCCCAGTGTTACCGAAAGTTTCTTGGGGTATTTGGCCTGAAGCTCGATAAAGAGGTCATGATACTTCTTGTCGCCGGTGCCCAGTATGACCATCTGCAGATCGAGCGCCAGAATGTCATCGGCAACCTCGGCCAGCAGGTCGAATCCCTTCTGATCCGCAAGGCGAGAAATGATCCCTATAATCGGCACGTCCTTGCGCACCATCGGCAATTTTGTCTTGCGCCTGAGGGCGTTCTTGCATTTGGCTTTGCCCTCGAGTTTTTCAGGCTTGAATTTGGCCGGTATGAGCTCATCTTTGGCTGGATTCCAAACATCGTAATCGATACCGTTGAGCACGCCGAATAGGTCGCCGGCCCTGTCGCGAAGTATACCCTCGAAACCATAGCCGAACTCGTTCGAGGTCTGAATCTCCTGCGCGTAGCGCTTGGAGACAGTATTGATGATGTCGGAATACCAGATTCCGGCCTTAAGGAAACTCACCATTCCCCAATATTCGAATCCCTGGTCCGGCTGGAATAATGAGTCGTCGAGTCCAAGGATCTGGAACGAGGTCGCCGGGAAATTCCCCTGGTAACCGATGTTGTGGATCGAGAGCAGAGTGGCGATTTCGCGGAATTCCGGGAAGCGCGGATCGACTTTCATAAACGCCGGAATCAGGCCGCTTTGCCAATCGTTGCAGTGAACGATGTCCGGCATGAAGTCGGTGGCGCGGCAGCTTTCCAATACGGCCCGGGCGAGAAATGCGAATCTCTCCTCGTTATCGATATAGTCCTGCCCTGTCGACGGGTCCTTGTATAATTCGGGGCGGTCGAAAAAACCGGGGTGCGAGACAAACCATGTATCGAAAGCACGGCCCTGCCTTCCATCCTCGTAAAGGGCAAACGATTCTTTTCTCCCCGCGGCCTCCGCCGAGAGATTCGAATCGACCTCGCGCAGGAAGTACTTGGACTTATCGATTTGCCGATACAACGGCATGGCCAGCCGGATATCGTGACCCAGGGCTTTCAATGCCTTGGGGAGCGCCCCGGCAACGTCGGCCAGGCCGCCGGTTTTGGCGAACGGTACGGCCTCGGGGGAAACCAGCAATATCTTAAAACTATGCATCAAATCCTCCGCGATAAATCAGTAACGGTATGGGAAACAGCTCAGGCCTTTTTTATTTCCCTTAAGTACTGCGCGGCGTCCTCAGGGATCGTGGGGTTGATATAGAATCCGGTGCCCCATTCAAAACCTGCCACCTTTGTCAATTTCGGCATTATCTCCACGTGCCAGTGATAATCGTACGGCGGATGAATCTCCACCGGCGATGAGTGGACGACGAAATTGTAGGCCGGATTGTTCAACGCGCTCGAGAGTCGGCACAGGGTGTCCCTGAGTATCTCGGCGAAATTGACCACCTGGTCGGGCTTGATATTCTCGAACGCGGCGCCATGCTTGAGCGGCAATATCCAGGTTTCGAATGGAAAACGTGAGGCGAAAGGCTCGAATGCGACGAATTCATCGTTCTTGTAAATCACCCGGGAGCCGTCGTTTATCTCCTGCCGAACCATGTCACAAAAGATACAGCGTTCTTTATATTCGAAATACTTGCGAGCACCCTCCATCTCGTTGTGAATGCGAATCGGGACAATCGGTGTGGCGATGAGCTGACTGTGGGAATGCTCCAGCGATGCTCCGGCGGCCTCACCCTGGTTCTTAAAAATGATTATATGCCTGAATCTGGGATCGCGTTTGAGATCGACGATTCTTTCGCGGAAGGCCCAGATGACATTTTCCATCGAGCGCTGGTCCAGATCGACCATGTCTTTCTGGTGGTCGGGCGTTTCGATGATGACCTCGTGCGCGCCGATGCCATTCATCCTATCGAAGATGCCCATGCCCTCGCGATTTAGATCGCCCTCGATGCGCAAGGCGGGGAACTTGTTGGGAATGACCCTCAGGGACCATCCCGGGCTGTTCGGCTTAGAGCCATCGTCACGAAAGGCCATGATTTCGGGCGGAGTGGACGATTCATTGCTGGGGCAAAACGGGCATAGCTTGATATCGCGGCGACGGTTTTCCATGGGGAAATCCGAGGGCCTCTTGCCTCTTTCTGTCGAGATGATAACCCATCTCCCCACGATGGGGTCTTTGCGAAGCTCAGGCATTAATCCTCCCAAAAATGGCAAAACTCAGTATCATCTGCTTTTATCGTCCTTTTCTAACCGCTGTTAACTATAAGGCTGTCAGGAATATCAGGAATAATATAAAGACTCGATAATCATCTTGCCAACTTATATTTTTCCGGGCCATTTGGCAAGGCCGTGTATTTCGGCAAAAAGCCTGCGCTCTATATCGCCAAAGGCCATGTTGCGCCTTTTCATGGACGCGGCCGCTGTCTCACAGGCCTTGTCGAGTCTGTATTCGACAAGGTTTCCCGGCGTTCCCCAGGAAAACGATTTTATGTGCCGGTCGCCAAATAAGGTCCCGCCATATAGGTTGCAGGAAAATCCGATCGATATTCCCGTATTCAGCAGGGTACCTATGCCGGTCTTGGTATGGTCCCCAATGAAACATCCAACCTTGAGTTGACCCGTGTTCACCGATTGGCCGTCCACATGAACTGATATTTGGCTGTAATTGTTTTTCAAATCGGAATTTGTTGTCATGGCGCCGAGATTAACCCACTCCCCCAGATAGGCGTGCCCCAGGAAACCGTCGTGATATTTATTGTCAAATCCCAGCATGATCGTCTCCTCGACCTCGCCTCCGACGCGACAGACCGGCCCGAAAGAACATCCCTCCCTGATTTTGCCGCCAACGATTCGGCAGTCCGGTCCAATGTAAACCGGGCCCTTTATGAAGGTGAGCGGTTCCACCACAGTACCTTTCTCGATGATAACCGTCCCCTCGGAAGCATCGATCGTGACCTGCGGTTTTATCACGACGCCCGGGCCGACAAAAATCTTCTTCCTGTCAATCAGATGAGCGCCGGGATAGGCCTTTCTGGAATTCGACGATTTGGATTTGAAATCCCCGAATTCCAAATCGATGAGTTTACCGTTCAAATTGACCAGGTCCCACAGGTAATTGACTGCTTTGCCCTTAGTCTCTTTTTTATAAAACGAGTTTCCAATATCCCGCAAAATATCGCCCTGGTGCAGCAGCCCCAGGCGACCCGACAGGTCCAGGCGGCTTTCAAGATCGATTCGGAAAGCCAGCAGGGTGCCATCGGAAACCAGGGATTGTCCCGTCGCGAGCTTCTTTAAGCCGGCGATGGTTTCGCGTGTGGGCAGGAATCGGCCGTTGACAAAGACGAAATCGGTCGGCTTGTCTTGACCCCTGACAACCTTGTCCTCGGTCTCGAGTATCCTCGATAAGTAGTGACGGCAAACAAATGAAACGCCCCGGGGCTTTAAGGCCTTCATCCACTTGCGATAGATTTTCGAAGTCCCGCACAGCAGCGTGAATACGGGATGCGAAAGCGATAGTGGCTCGAAATTGGCAAATTTGTCGTCCTCGAAAAATACTATATGCATATTCCTATTCCGGGTTGGGTTCAACGTGAACCATGACTTCGTTTATGTCGTCATACTTCGAAAGGAGGCGGTCTCGCACTTGATGAGCGATCTGATGCCCCTCCCACACGCTAAGGTTTCTATCCACGAATATCTCGATATCAACTATATGCCTGGCCCCAAGCGTCCGCATGCGGGTGGTCACGACCCCCTTGACCTCGTCGATCTCGCAGGCGGTGTTGGTCACTTTGTCGACCAGCCCTTTGTCCGGCGCCCCGCTCATGAGGGTATGGATATTGTCGCGTATCAGGTTTATGCCGTTGCGCACAATGAAAAATCCCACCCAGATGCCGCCGACCGGGTCGAGAATCGGGTAGCCGCTCTGGGCCCCGATAATGCCAACCAGGGCTCCCGACGATGCGAAGACGTCCGATTTGTGATCGTAGGCGTTGGCCACGACGGCCGGGCTCCTGGTTCGCATACCGATATTGATAGTATAACGATACAATACCGATTTAAGGGCGATCGTAAAGATTGCCACCCCTGTCGCCAGAAAATGTGGTGGTTCGTACCGCTTGTCGATAATCGTATGGATCGAGTCGTACCCTATGTACAGGCCGGTAGTAAATATGATGATCGCCACCAGCGAGGCCGCGATGACATCGGCGTTGCCGTGGCCATACTGATGGTCGGCGTCAGCCGGCCTCTTGGCGACATTCAGCCCGATCAGGACTGCCGAATTCGCCAGCAGATCGAGGAAGGAGTTGAGGCAGTCGGCGATAAGCGCCTTGCTTCCACCCCAGAAACCACCGATGAACTTGAGCACCAGCAAGAGAACATTGGCCACGAATGAGAGCTTGGTCGAGGCCTCCGGGGTATCGAAATTGTATTTTGGCGCAGACACTATGCGAAACTTGCTTTAGGTGGTTCAACCTTGGCAGGCGCAACTTCGAAATAATCTCTCTGCAAAAATCCGAAAGTGGCGGCGAATAAATTAGCCGGGAAACTCTCGCAGGCGATATTATATCGCCTTACGACCTCATTGTAATATTGACGAGCCTGGGCGAGGCTATTTTCAATTTCCTGGAGCTGTTTTTGAAGCGTCAGAAAATTGGTATCGGCCTTCAAATTAGGGTAGTTTTCCGCCACCGCCAGAAGACGAGTCAATACCGAATCCAAATCCGAAAGAGCCCGGCCCGCCTCGCCGACAGTCTTGACACTGCCTATGGAGGCCCTGGCCGCAGTCGCCTCCTCGAATACCCTTCTCTCATGAGCGGCATACCCTTTGACCGTCTCGACAAGATTGCCGATCAGATCAGCCCGTCGGGTGAGTTGCACGTCGATTTGATGCCAGGCGGCCTGAGCGGAGTTCTTAAGGGACACCAGCCCGTTATACAGCGAAACGAAATAGAGTGCAATTACGGCAAGCGCGATAAATGGCAATATTAAAAGTAGGATCAACATGCTACCCCTGTGATAATTCCCGGCGATATTCCTCCAATTTGACTTTCAAATTGGGATCGGATAGTGCCAATATTTCTACAGCCAGGACCGCGGCATTCCTGGCGCCATGAGAGCCAACTGCCATTGTCGCCACCGGAATCCCGGCCGGCATCTGGACAACCGATAAGAGCGAGTCGACACCCCCGAGAGCCGAGCCGGCCAGCGGCACCCCGATAACAGGCAGCAGGGTGTGAGAGGCGATCACCCCCGGCAGGTGGGCCGCCATACCGGCGGCGGCGATTATGATTTTGACCCCGTCACGCTCGGATTGTTTGACAAGCTCGATTGTCCTGGCCGGCTGGCGATGGGCCGAGCTAATCTCCTGCCTGAACGGGATACCGAATTTCCGAAGCAGATCGCCGCAGCCGGAGACTGCTTCCGTGTCGGACTTGCTGCCCAGGATTATGAGTACTTGCGCTTTTTCCATTAAAAATAGCTCGAATCTACTTTGACGGCCCGCATGCCGATATCGCGCCGGTACTGCATGCCGTCAAAGTTGATACCCTGGATACATTCGTAGACCTTGGCGATAGCCGCCCGGAGCGAATGATCGGCCGCCGTCACGCCCAAGATACGGCCGCCATTGGTGACACATTTGCCATACTTGATCGCGGTCCCGGCGTGGAAAACCATGCACCCAATCTCGTCGCACCTGTCAAGACCCTCGATTACCTTGTCTTTTTCTTCGGATTCAGGGTAGCCGCGGCTGGCGACCACCACACATACGCATGACTTATCCTTCCACTTGATCTCATTGATATTCAGATACCCATCGGCGATATCCAGGAATATCTCCACCAGGTCGGTTTCAAGAAGCGGCAGGACAGCCTGTGTTTCGGGGTCGCCGAATCGGCAGTTATACTCAAGCACCTTGGGGCCGCGGTCGGTCACGATAATCCCCGTGTAAAGGACCCCCTTATACATCCTGCCCATCTCCGCCAGCCCCGATATGGTCGGATCCAGCACCTCATCGACGATGCGCTTCATCATCTTGTCCGGAATGACATTTGTCGGCGCATAGGCTCCCATGCCGCCGGTATTGGGCCCGGTATTGCCATCGAAGATGCGTTTATGATCCTGCGAGGAAACCATCGGAATAACCCGCTCACCATCGGTAAGGGCCATGACCGTGACCTCCTCACCCTCGAGGAATTCCTCAACCAACAGCCTCTCGCCGGCCTGGCCGAACACTTTCTTGACCATGATATTCTCGATCGTGGCCTGGGCCTCGCTTGGAGTGTTGACTATGACAGTTCCCTTGCCGGCCGCCAGACCATCGGCCTTGACAACCAACGGATAGCTAGCCCGGGAAATGAAGTCGACAGCCTCGGCCGGGTCGGAAAAAATTCGGAAACTGGCCGTCGGGATATGGTAGCGCTGCATAAAATCCTTGGCGAACGCTTTGGAACCCTCGATTTCGGAGGCTTCTTTGGTGGGCCCAAAAATACGCAGGCCCCTCTCCTCGAAAACATCGACGATACCGAGGGTCAGCGGCAATTCCGGCCCTACGACTGTAAGATCGATCTTCTTCTCCTGCGCAAAATCGGCCAGGCGGACGAGATCGGTCAAGCCAATGGGGACAATCTCGGCCAGTTTAGAGATACCGGCATTGCCGGGCGCGCAGTAGATTTTCTCGACACCCTTGGACTGGGCCAATTTCCATGCCAAGGCGTGTTCACGCCCGCCTTTTCCAACAACCAGTATCTTCATAATCCTCCGATTTTAAGCAGTAACTATAGCATAAATGACATGAATTTCAATGCTTTTTTAGCCGCGGATGTCGCGGCCGGGCAATCGCAGTTGCCGCGTGAATCTTGTTGAAATCCCGCAATCATATTCGTATACTGTCTGGCATATTATTCTTTTTGCTCTTTGCGACACGTATGAGATAATGCGGAGGAACTATGGGTTTCGTCAAAGCCGAAAAAATATGGATGAATGGTAAACTGGTGAATTGGGACGACGCCAAAATACATATCCTGTCTCATGTAATTCATTATGGCTCAGCGCTTTTCGAGGGCGCCAGATGTTATTCCACGCCAAAGGGGCCGGCCGTGTTTCGCTTGAAAGAACATACCGATAGACTCTTCAACTCATGCAAGATATACCGCATGGATATACCTTTCACTAAGGATCAAATCAACCAGGCTATAATCGAACTCATCAAAATCAACAAGCTCGATGAATGTTATATTCGCCCCATAGTCTATCGCGGTTATGAACAACTCGGTGTCGATCCCACCGGCGTGCCGATCGACGCTGCCATCGCCGTATGGAAATGGGGCAAGTACCTCGGGGCCGAGGCCCTCGAGCGCGGAGTCGAGGTCGGCGTGTCATCGTGGCGGCGTAACGCCCCGTGCACGATGCCGGCCATGGCCAAGTCATCGGCTAATTATATGAATAGCCAGTTGATCCGCTTGGAGGCCCGCGCCCACGGGTATGTCGAGGGTATCGCGCTCGATGTCTACGGGCATGTCTCCGAGGGTTCCGGCGAGAATATCTTCATTGTCCGCGACGGCGCCATCATTACCCCACCATTCGGATCATCCATTCTACCGGGCATCACGCGCAATACCATAATCAAGCTGGCCGAGGAACTCAAGATAAAGGTCATCGAGGAGCAGATCCCGCGCGAGGCGCTGTATATCGCCAACGAGGTGTTCTTCACCGGCTCGGCGGCCGAAATCACGCCGATTGCCAAGATCGATGGTATCACTATCGGGGCCGGAAAGCGGGGGCCGATCACAGAGCATTTGCAGAAGGAGTTCTTCGCGCTGTTCGATGGCACCCGCTGCGACGAATATGGCTGGCTGACATACGTGAAATAATGATTGCGGATTGCGGATTGCGGATTGCTGAATTAAAATGAAGGCCACGGCACAAAAGCCGGAAACGACTTTGTAGGGGCACGGCATGCCGTGCCCGTTTAATAAATTGAGCCAGATAGCAAACGACCTTACCTGAGAAGACAAAGTATGAAAATTGCGTTGGGTTGTGACCATAAGGGATTTGCATTCAAGAGCCTGATAAAATCGCGCTTGATGGAGCAGGGGCACGAGATAACCGATTTCGGTACGGATTCCGAGAAGAGCGCCGATTTTGCCGATTTTGCCTTGCAGACAGCGCGCGCCGTCGCGGGAAAAAAGGTCGACCGCGGAATCCTCATCTGCTGGACCGGCAATGGCATGGCGATGGCCGCTAACAAGGTTCGCGGTATCAGGGCCGGGCTGGCGCTCAATCCCGAGATGGCCGAATTGACCCGGGCGCATAACGATGCCAATGTATTGGTCCTATCCGGCAAATATACGCCTCGTGAGCAAATCACCGACATAGTCGATAAATTCCTCTCGACCGAATTCGAGGGGGGACGGCACCAACGGCGTCTTGATAAGATTAAGAGATACGAGGATGATAATTAGCTTTGCGTCAGGATGTCGTCTACATAGACTCCATCCTGACGCACAATAAAAATTAAAAAGTCGGGTTTCCAAGTTCTATGGAGAACTTGATAAACCCGACCTACAAAAATAATAAGAGGATAAGAACTGATGTTAGATGAACTCAAAAAGGCCGATCCCGAAATTTATCAAACCCTGATCGGCGAGGCCAACCGTCAGCACGACGGCCTGGAGCTGATCGCCTCCGAGAACTTCGTCTCGATTCCGGTATTGCAGGCGATGGGGTCGGTCATGACCAACAAGTACGCCGAGGGTTACCCCGGCAAACGCTACTACGGCGGCTGCACCTTTGTCGATCAGGCCGAGAATATCGCCCGCGACCGCGCCAAGGAGCTTTTCGGCGCCGAGCATGTCAATGTCCAGCCGCACTCGGGTTCGCAGGCCAATATGGCGGTCTATTTCGCGGTGCTCAAGCCCGGCGACACCATCATGGGCCTGAATCTATCGCATGGCGGCCATCTGACTCATGGCCATCCGATCAATTTCTCAGGCAAGCTGTACAATGTCGTGGCTTACTCTGTCAGCAAGGAAACCGAGACGATTGACTACGACGAGCTGATGAGGCTGGCCCGCGAGGCCAAGCCGAAACTGATTATGGCGGGCGCATCTGCGTATCCGCGCACATTGGATTTTGCGGCATTCAGAAAGGTTTGTGATGAGGTTGACGCTTACCTGGCGGTCGATATTGCGCATATCGCGGGGTTGGTGGCGGCGGGCCTGCACCCCTCCCCTGTTCCGATGGCCGATTTCGTGACCACCACCACGCACAAGACGTTGCGCGGCCCGCGCGGCGGCATGATAATGTGCAAGGAAAAATACGCCAAGGACCTCGACCGCGAGGTCATGCCCGGTATTCAGGGCGGGCCGCTGATGCATGTTATCGCGGCCAAGGCGGTGGCGTTCAAGGAGGCGCTCAAGCCGGAGTTCAAGGAATACCAGAAGCGGATTATCGAGAATGCCAAGGCGATGGCCCAGGAGTTTGTCAACGCCGGATTTCATGTCGTCTCCGGCGGGACAGATACGCACCTGATGCTGCTCTCATTTGTTGGTAAGCCCGCCACACAAACGGCGGGCAAAGGCATTACAGGTAAGGATGTCGAGAAGGCGCTGGAGAAGGCCGGGATAACTGTCAACAAGAACACCGTGCCGTTCGACCCCGAGAAGCCGTTCGTGACATCGGGCATACGCATCGGGACGCCGGCGGTGACCACCCGCGGCATGGGCGTGCCGGAGATGAAACAGATCGCCGGCATGATTACGCGTGTCATTAAGGACATGAAGAACGAAGAGACAATCGCCTGTGTCCGCAAAGAGGTATCGGCGCTGGCGGAGAGGTTTCCGCTGTATGCGGGGTTGAGGTAGGGGAATTGCGGATTGCGGATTGCGGATTGCGGAATTAAAATAAGGGCCATTGCACAAGGCCGAAGGCAGGATGCGACTTTGTAGGGACACGGCATGCCGTGTCCGCTTATTAAATCAGCCTATTAAACTCGTGGCGTCAGGCCCCCGACCCGAAGCTGTTTTTTTTGCGACTAAGAGCCGAATAAAAAACGCTCCTCCCAGTAGACATGGCATTATAGTTTAGGGCATTGTCCATCACTCCGGCTCGCCAGCCTGTGTGGAATCAGAATCGCTAATATTGTGCCGGTTTTGAAAGCCGTCTATGGTCTTGACAGCTTGTGTTTCCGCCGCCTGCCTGATGTTTCCGATCGTTTTAAAATAGCTGCTTCGCGGTTGACGTATACTCGGAAGGGCTCCAGAGAAAATAAGGAAGAGGATATCGACCAGAAAGAAAACCCATATGACATCCTTGGTCTTGTACTTAAGTTCCACGCCTCCCACCCCGCGTTGTAAGAGACCCGACAAGATACCGATTAGCATTGCCAATCCCGTAAGTAAGAGAATTGCGAAGCCGACATAAGTCAGCCAATCTAGACCGAATTCAAGGCCGACGAGATATGGTATGGCAAGCGCGAAAAGCAAAACCGCCAAAAAGAACAGCATGTTTACGTATCGCCAAAAGTAATTCCATAGCTTTTTGGAAAAATTAGCAATTTCAATAACCACCTGCTTGAGGACGTCATAAATCAGATTTAGAATTTTCAGGACAGTATTTAAGGTGTATTCGACAACCAAGGAAAGCGTTTTAGCCCCCCATTCCAGACCATTCAGGATAGCGGCCAGGACTCTTTCGATCAGTCTCATTATTTTTTTATCCTTCCTGCGGGTAAGGTTTGATGCATTTTCCTGGCCGGCAGATGCCCTCGTCTGGCGCTTGTTTTGAATAGGAGTGGGGGCAGGCGGAGACAGTCTGGTGCCAAAATAATTGTGCCCATAATGGCGCTGGGAAGATATTTCCATCCTGAAACATTAAAATAAATCGCCCATATCCCAATCCCCACTAGCGAATGGTCAATTTATAGTAATTAATTTCGCCCACGCCCTTGAAAGAGCTATGCAATTCCAAAATTGAATCTATTCTAGGGTGGATTGCGGTCTTATCATCAATTCTCAATTGCTTATCAAAATCCTGAGAAAAGGTAATTTCACCGGGGGCGGTTTCAGAGCCCAAGCGAGCGCATCTATCTACGCATAAGCCAATCGGATCAAATTCATTTGAAAAGATCGCCCCATTCCTTGCCTCGCCATAATCTATAGAAACTTTGATATCGATCTTATCTTTTCCCGTAAAAATTATGGGTTTAGAAAATGCTGCGACTAAATCTACGCATGAATGCAAGATATCTTCTGCAGACTCCGAAAAATCGAAAGTAGCTAAGACCGCATCACCCATAGTTTTAACTATTTTTCCATTGGCCTTCTCAGCATGAATGCACACTTTATTTAAAAAAAATAATTGCCTATGCATCCAGATAATGTCGGACATTCCTGTTTTTAAAAGATAATGCTTATATTCAGTCGAATTGCAGAGATCAACGAACAAGACATATAAAAACTGAGAATCATTTGCTAATTCCTCATAAAAATTGAAGAATTGCCTGATTTTCCTTTGCCGGACCATGTTATTCTTGCGACATGGAGGTCAGTATATAATCTATGCCAGTAAGAGTCAATTTCCATGTTTTCCCATCTTTATTTAGAAATCCCCGATTCTTAAGAGAGTTTAGCGTATCTGTAAAATTCATTTTGTCATATCTGGGAAACGCGATTTCCTTAAAAGCAGCCTTTATATCAGTAGTTGCTATTTCAGCTTGGCCTCTTATCTTCTCTAAATAGTAAAATAACATAAGAGCGATATCGGGACGCGAAAGGCTCTTATTTGCCACATGCTTTCGATAATATTCGTTAATTGTTGCCTCTGCACCAATTTGAAGTTTAGTCTCTTGCCCGCGGCTATCCGCTGCTATCTCCGATTTTGAAATCGCTTCTGGATGAGATAATAAATCTGCCAACAAACTTTTCTCTTTTTCATTAATCCAGCCCATGTCATGGCTTTCTAATTCAATCATTACTCTTCCCATTGTAATTTTCATCCTGTAGAAAGATTCCATTGGTCCTCCCTGTTAAAACTTCTTTAAAAGGCGATCATTTCCAATCTATACTATTAATAAAAATCTCTTTAATCAAATATCCATCCATTCTTCGGAATTTCCGTCAGCATGGAATCTGCAAGATATTATCCTGCCCCTTTTTGGTGACCCACCGTATAAAGGCACCCTGCTTGCTCTACTTTCAAAGTATAGCATCATATTGAATTTCGTCAAGCTAAAACTGGCTAAGCGGGCCGGTGATACCAAAATAAATTTTGCGGGAGAGCAAAATAATTCTTGGCCCACTGACAGTAGGTGTCAGTGGGGGGTGGTATAATGTTAGGTTATAGCTCTTGGCCTGTCGCGATCAGAGCAAGTCGTCACGACTCGACTCTTACGAGCTCTGACACGCGATAAACCGATGCGGTCGTCGCAGCTTTCAGATTCGCAGGTCGAAACCCTGCTTGCAGCAGGCAAGCCCTGCGGTTTCGACTCTTTCCTGCTTTTCCCGCCAGGCCTCCTCGTCCGTCGCTTGTTTTGAACCAGCCAAGGGGCAGACCGGGCCATGCGGCTCCAAAGCGGGAGGACTGCCGCCCAATGGAATATTCGTGCCCCGCAATTCTCACTTAAGAGTGAGCTTCTTTCTGCCCGCCAATGTTATAAATCCCACGACCCCGATCAGGATTGATATCACAGCTATCGCGGTGGTTAGCGCGCCGCCGCATGCCCAGCAGTCCCTCACAGGCTGCCCTCCCCCTGCCGGAAATAGAATCAACATGCAGCCGAAAATTATCGCCCAAACCCATGCTATGGCGGCAAGTATTGTTTTCATGCTTTATCACCTCCTCTCGCCTATCTTATGAGCCCCTCTCATTACAGTGTCTCCAGTTTGGCCGTCCCGACGAAAGCACCGTACCCTATAAATCCTCCCACACACTCTACTTTCAAATTTACACCCTCGCCATCCACCGCGTCAAGCCAATAGTGGTTATGGGGGCCGGTGATACCAAAATAAATTTTGCGGGAGAGCAAAATAATTCTTGGCCCACTGACAGCAGGTGTCAGTGGGGGTTAGTATATTATCAGGTTTCTCAGGAAATGGGGCAAGGGGCCCACTAGGGCCGCCCAAGTAATGATTGCGTCAGGTCTGACCCCGCACTACGCTTCGCTCCGGCAGGGGCAAGGGACCTGACGCCACCAAAACCAATCGTTATCCTTCAACAACTTGACAAAAAAAGAATGTACATTTTGCATTAT
>Ga0154764_1104_pt1 | contig 17141 bp, 15 predicted proteins | sample Rifle2008BG16ft_FD_105772 | JGI IMG/M metagenome (GOLD analysis project Ga0154764, IMG submission 105772) | candidate division Zixibacteria bacterium RBG_16_53_22
GGATGCTTGTCCGGCGCAATGCTCAAAAAGGCCTACCTCGAGGCTATCCGGCAGGCCGGCTTTGTTAATATCCAAATTGTCGATGAGCGATCATTCCCTATCGACGACATGCTTAACGATTCGACGGCACAAGCCCTGCTGAAAGAAATGAAGGTTCCGGCCGATAGACTCGGCCACGATATTCAAGAGAGTATCCTAAGTGTCAATGTCTCGGCCCGCAAGCCGAACGTTTAACGCTGCTGCCCAGCCTTAGGCCCGGGCGGGCCGCGCCTCCCCCGTCCCGGGGGAGGAGAAACTCGCCGCGTGTGCCGACACGATACTGACAACGGCCATGGCGCGGCGAGTTTCTTTTCGGCCCAAGGGGCCGAGCGCGGCCCGCCCTATGATATCGCGATTCCTGCCGCGCCTCTTTGTTCAGCGCTGCCGACGGCGCGCACTGCTTGACGGATAAATATCAGGCGATATAATGATGATGTGATATTGGGTGAATCAGGCGGGGCATCGAAATCACCGGCAATTGGGAGCGGGCTTGCTTTCGCCAAGAATGTCGGTTTTCCGATCCTATTCCTGGCAGTTAGTTTCATTTCATGCACAACCGGCGGATTTCGTGCACAATCGAAAACTTCACCTGGCGCCGGTCCTTTGAACTTCTTCAGTCCGGCCATTGCCGGAAACATCAATTCGATCGCGGTATCATATTACGGCCTGGTCATTGAGCGGGCCCTTAGAATGGGTAACGGCGATTTCGAAATTGACATTTCCGACTGTGGCCGCCTTGACAGTTTGCTGGCATTTAATTCCTTTTTTGCTGAAGAGTCGAATTACGATAATATTTCATCCGCGATCGACAGCATAAATATCGACATTTACCAGGGAGGCCTCCAGGTTGGGAAGATAGAAATAAGAGAATTTGCCGGATCGTTCATCGGCCTGGTGAAAGATTTCGATTGTGATACATTGATGGCGGTTGGCAACATCACCGCAATCGCGGGCGAATATGATCTATTTGGTGAGCGGATGAGAGTCCGGCATGGCTCGATGAAATTCTCATCCGCTATATGCGACGAGTGCGAGAGGGTATTGACCATCTTATCTGAGCGAAATAGGGCCCCGGATACGAAATCGGTCGGCCCGCGCAAAAAGATATACTCAAAAATAGCAACAGAGGATGCCGCAAACCTTCATTTTTCGACTGATTATGCCTATTTGGTGTCCGATATGGAGGTCGCATTCTCGGGCGCAACCATGGTCGCGGAATTCACGACATACAGCTTGTTCGACAATTCTTTGAACGCCGACTCCGCATTTTCAATCGCATCGATATTTCTGACGGTCGATTTGCAGCGGAACGCCCTCGCCGCCACTCGACAGGAATGTATTACGTTAACCTTCGATCCCCGATTAAACCTGATATCGACGGATATTGAATTGATCGATTTGCTTCAGTAGGTGGGCGCGCCGATAGAAGACACCTTATGAACAAAGGAATAATATGCAGTTCAAATTCAGCCGCTGTTTCGCCTATCAGACACCCGATGTCGACAAAGCCATAAAATTCTACCGTGATGTCATCGGATTGGAGCTAGTCGAGAATACAGCCGAGACCATTGAATTTCGGGCTGGCCAGTTCCGCTTCTTTCTCGACAAAGGGCCGACTATGGGACCGATTATGGAATTAGTCGTAGCAGATTTGGAGGCAGGCAAAGCGGCGCTGCTTGAGGCGGGATGCCAGGTAGTCAGGTGGGATGGTAAGGGCAGGCCCTGTTACATGAAGGATCCGTTTGGACTCTTGTTCAATGTCTTTGAGGAAACGGAGGCTTTTTCGGGCTGACACCATCGCGGTAATACTGACTGGAACATTGGCGCTCGCCCACTCGTTATGATAAAGCTGTGAGTCCAGACCTGTCTGATAACCGGATTCCAAGGGCTCTGTTCACGAGGTAAGGCGATGCTCGATTTAAGGATAGCCAATAAAGGTGACAGACCGCGGATCGTCGTGGTTGGCGCTGGCTTTGGCGGTATCACCGCCGCCAAAGGTCTGGCACGGTTCCCGGTCGATATATATTTAATAGACCGCAACAATTACCATACATTCACGCCCCTTCTATACCAGGTGGCCGCGGCCGAAATCGAGTCGGGACAGGTAGCCTATCCGGTCAGGAGCATTCTTCGAAAACACGATAACGCCAATTTTATACTCGGCGATGTTGTCGCGGTCGATTTTGACCGTCAGTTGGTGAAAACTGACGAGCTTACCATTTACTATGATTACCTGGTCCTCGGTATTGGAAGCGTCTCTCATTTTTTCAATATTCCCGGGGCCGAGGAAAACGCCTACCAGGTCAAGACTCTCGACCAGGCGACCGCGCTGCGAAACCAAATCCTCGGGTGCTTCGAACACGCCACACACGAGCTGGATGACATCGCCCGTCGCCGGCTATTGACATTCACGATTGTGGGAGGCGGGCCCACCGGGGTGGAATTTGCCGGGGCTATGATAGAGCTAATCAACGGCCCGCTTCGGAAAGATTTCCCGACATTGAATCTGCGCGAGGTTCGTGTCATACTGATCGAGGCCGCCGCGACCGTGATGGGCAGTTTTGCTTCCGATCTTCAACGCTATACAATCAAACGCCTCGCCAAGATGGGGGTTGAACTTTGCCTCAATTCCAAAGTCAGCAGGATTGAAAGGGGCAAACTCCTGTTAGAGGATGGCCGCTCGTTTATTAGCGAGACCATTATCTGGGCGGTCGGTGTCAGGGCCAATCCCCTGGCTCAGTACTGGGGTTTGCGAACGGGTCGCAATGGGATGGTGTCGGTGAATGAGTATCTTCAGGCGCCCGATCACCCAAATGTCTACATCGTTGGTGATCTGGCAATGATCAAGGACGATACCGGTCCCTTGCCGATGCTTGCGCCGGTGGCGATCCAGGAGGGCAGGGCGGTTTCCCGAAATATTGGAAGGCAGATTGTGAAAAAGGAAATTCGGCCTTTCAAGTACAAGGACCCCGGTACCCTGGCGACCATCGGCCGCAACGCCGCTGTTGCCCAGTTCACCCGCTGGAAATTCACCGGCTTTGTCGCCTGGGTCCTCTGGGTCTTCGTGCACCTGGCCAAAATCATAGGCTTTCGCAACAGGATCCTGGTTCTGGTCAATTGGGCCTGGGATTATTTCTTCTTTGAGCGCGCTGTCAGGCTCATCATGCCTACCGAGCGCAGGACAGATAACATCCACCGTCCGGAGCAGATTGACCTGGCAAGAGAGAAACAACCTTCCCGCCGAGACTGATCATGATCGGCCCACAACAAATCGAAATTTTAATATTGATTTCCGATTGGCGTTGAGTAATTCTTCATCTATTGTATTTATGTGCCCCATGTCGAAAATCAATCGAACATTCGAAATTAAACCTGTCGCGGCCGATGACCGCGAGCGTGCCAGGATTATTCTCACTGAAGAGTGGGGTTCCGCCAGGGTTGTGAGCCGCGGGAAAATATACCAGGCCGATATGCTACCCGGCTTTATGGCAATGACGGATAACGTGCCGGTGGGACTTGTCACATTCAATATTGAGGCGGGCTCCTGCGAGATCGTTACATTAAACAGCCGCCGCGAGAGAATCGGAATCGGCGCGGCCCTGATCGAGGCCGTAAGGCGGACAGCTTCGGAGGCCGGATGCCGTCGCCTCTGGCTTATCACCACCAACGACAACACGCACGCCCTCAGATTTTATCAACGATTCGGTTTCGTCATCAAGGCGGTGCACGCGAACGCAGTCGCCGAATCGAGGAAACTCAAACCTGAAATCCCGATTCTCGGATACGATAACATCCCTATTCGAGACGAAATCGAATTGGAATTAATCCTGCAGACGTTGGCCGAATGATATTGCTCACGGAACCGGAGTGATGTTCATTTCCCCAATAGGCTGGAGGCGCTCTCGTCGACCCACCATGAAAGGCGGCCGCGCTCGGGCCGAATCAGGCTGGCCGGGTATTGCGGCGAGGGCTCCCCAATTGCATTCTTGAAGGCTTTGGACTTGTCCTTTCCCGTGATCAGAAAATAAACCGCCTCGGCGTTGTTTATGGCCGGAAGAGAAAGGGTGAGCCTTATCTTGGGCTCTTCCGGCGCCTGGCTCACCAATACCCACTTGCCGGACTCCGCCAACTCCGGCGAATTGGGGAAGAGCGATGCCGTATGACCATCGGACCCGATGCCCAGAATAACCATGTCGAACCTCGGCCACGGATTCTCGTAATGCGAGCGCAGGATATTTTCATAGGAAATCGCGGCCTGATCCGGTGTGTAGAGGCTGGTAGGCATGATATAAACGTTTTTGTCGGTAATCGGCAGACGCGACAGCATCGCCTCTTTTATCATCCGATAGTTGCTTCGAGGGTCATCGGGCGGGACGAACCTCTCGTCGCCCATATAGAGTCGCATTCTGGTCCACGGCACCGCCTGTCGGAATTCGGTGGCCAACAGCTCGTAGAGTCGGCGGGGAGTTTGCCCTCCAGCCAGGACCAATGAGAAGAGGTTATTTCGAGCCAGAGTCTGCTTTATCCGGTCGATCAGGCCGAGCGCCGCCGCCCGGCTCATTTCCTCTATAGTGTCGAAGACGCGGATGTCGTGCCTTACGAATTTGCCCATACGTGGCCCTCCCTCTTGATTAGTTTCTCGGCCTCCTGTGGCCCCCAGGTGCCAGCCCGGTAAGTATGGATAGGCAATTTCTGCTCGATTACGGGAGCGTAAAGCCGCCACGACTCCTCGACCTCATTGGCGTGGACAAAGAGCGTCTGGTCGCCGGTGATTATATCCAGAAGCAATGTCTCATAGGCGTCGGGAAGCGGCGCGAAGGCCTCGGCGTAACGAAAATGGAGACGTTGCGTCTGCAGTTTCAGCGGCTCACCCAGGGCCTTCATTTCGAAACAGAGGTCGAATCCTTCGTCAGGCTGAAGCATCATATTGAGCGAGTTAAAATGCATGTCGCAGCGGCCGGTGGGATCGAAAATCGAGACCGGAGCGCGTTTGAAATTTATTATAATCTGCGTAATCCTCTCGGGAAGCCTCTTGCCGGTCCGCACATAGAATGGCACCCCGTGCCAGCGCCAGTTGGCGATATCAATCTGCATGGCCACGAACGTCTCGGTTCTGGAGTCGTCGGGGACTCCGGGCTCTTCCAGATACCCGGGGATTTCCTTTCCATTCGCCGAACCTCGCCCATACTGCCCCAGCACCACCTGGTCGTCCATTATCGGCGCTATGGCCCGCAGCACCTTGATTTTCTCGAATCGAATCGAATCGCTGTCGAAAGCCACCGGCACCTCCATGGCCACCAGGGTCAGAAGCTGGGTGAGGTGGTTCTGGACCATGTCGCGCAGGGCGCCGGCGCGGTCGTAGTAACCGGCTCTCTTGCCGATCCCCAGTTCCTCGGCCACCGTGATCTGGACACTGTGAATTCTGTCGCGATTCCAGAGCGATTCGAAGATCGGGTTGGCAAATCGAAACACCAGGAGATTCTGCACTGTCTCTTTGCCGAGATAATGATCTATCCTGTAAATCTGAGATTCATCGAAATTCCTGTGAATAAGTTGATTGAGCGCCCGGGCCGATTCCAGGTCGCGTCCGAAAGGCTTCTCGACGACCAGCCTGGTCCATCCGGGGCTTCTGCTCAAGCCTACTTCGCCAAGCCTTTCAATCGTCGACGGGAATGCGATCGGCGGGAGGGCCAGGTAGAAGACTCTGTTGCCGGTCGAATTAAGTTCCCTTTCAAGCGCCTTAATCCGCTCGGATAATGCCGAGAAATCCTCGAGTTTCTCATCACCGATAGACTGATAGAACAGGCACTCGTCACACCATTTGGTCATCCCGGGATCCAGCGAAATACCGGCCTTGGCGAATGATTCATAGGCCAGCTTTCGGAAACTAACGTCGTTGTATTGCGCCGATCTGGCCGTGCCGAGTATAATCGATTCTCTTCGGATATGACCCCGTCCGGCCAAGTTCAGGAGCGCCGGCAGAAGACTTCGCTGCATGAGATCGCCGGTGGCCCCGAAGATCACGAAAATGTGAGGCTCGACCGGCCTGTTATCCATTGCCGCCCTCCATTTTCATGGCATGCCCGCCAAATTGATTTCTCATGGCGGCCAGAAGCCTGTCGGCAAATGAATGCTGGTCACGCGACCTGAGCCGCTGGATCAAAGACAACGTTATGACTGGCGCCGGCACGTCCAGGTCAATCGCCTCGCTGACAGTCCAGCGTCCTTCACCGGAATCGGCTACAAAAGGCGCTATTTGATCCAGGGTCCGGCTTTCTTCGAGGGCATTGGCCGTAAGATCCAGAAGCCAGGAGCGCACCACGCTGCCATGCTGCCAGATTCTCGAAACCTGATGCAGATCAAGGCCGAGCTCTTTCTTATGCTCGAGAATCGAGAACCCCTCGGCCAGGGCTTGCATCATACCGTATTCTATGCCGTTGTGAACCATCTTGACGAAATGTCCGGCCCCATGCGGCCCAACGTGCCCCCAGCCCTTGTCCGGCTCTGGCGCCAGAGTCTTGAAAATCGGCCCAAGTCGTTCCACCGGCTGCCCGTTGCCACCGATCATGAGGCTGTATCCCTCGGAGAGGCCCCAGATACCTCCGCTGGTGCCGACATCGACATATTCCAGTCCTTTGTCGGAAAGAGCCTGCGCTCGCCTGATTGTATCCTTGTAATTTGAATTGCCGCCGTCGATGATGATATCGCCCTTGGAAAGAAGAGAGATGAGCACCACGATCATGTCATCGGTGACCTTCCCCGCGGGGAGCATCAGCCAGACACCCCTTGGGGCTTTTAGTTTGGCGACCAACTCCTCCGGAGACCTGGCCCCGACCGCTCCCTCTTTGACAACCTCCTCCACCGGCCCCCAACTGCGGTTGTACGCCACAATTTTATGACCCCCGCGCAAAAGACGTCTGGCCATATTGCCGCCCATGCGTCCCAGGCCGATAATGCCAAGCTCCATAAAGTCCCCTTGCTGAATGCTATTCCAATAGACCGAAAAGCAGAGAAAGCCCCTTCGTCTTGTCATGTCCCAGGTTGAGCCTTATCACGCGACGATTACGCTGCTTGAGCGCCCTGAAATCGCCCAGCGCCTGGGCCTGAATCAACTGGCCGAAAGCATAGTTTGTTTCTGGCACCGGGATATCTTTTTCCATCTCGTCGACAAGCTGTATAAACACGCCCGAGGCCGGCCCACCCTTATGAAGTTGTCCGGTCGAGTGCAGGAATCGCGGACCCCAACCCAGTGTCGTGGCGAGCTTAAGACGATCGCGCAGCGAGAGCCTGAAATCCTGCAAGGCCGCTTCCACATCGGGGTCGGGCGCCAGGTAAGCCTGAATTGAAATGTAGTCGCCGATTCTGGCGTTGGCCAGGAATGCATCGAAAGCTTTGTAGGCGACGATTTTCTGCTCCAACAATATCGTTTCGGATTCGCCGCGGTCCATCTTGACGCCCGGTTTGGGAGGCGCCGTCTTTTGCTCCATGGCTTGCCTGGCCAATTCCTTGGCCAATTGAACGTCAGGCTGGTCAAAGGGATTTATCCCCAAAACGGCCCCCGCGGCCGCCACCGCCATTTCCCAGCGAAACATCTCCTGCCCCAGGTCATACTTGCTGTTGAGTTTGAAACGGAGTATCGGGTGCCCGGCGTCCTCTAAGGCCCTGATCGCTTTTTCCAAATCGGGATTCTCCTCCGTGGCCAGCTCATAATAAACGAATACACGGTCTTTCCTGTAGGCCCACGGCTCCTCGATTTCCTCACCGACAATCGGGATTATGCCCTTGTTGTCCTTTCCCGTGCTTTCCGCCACCAACTGTTCGAGCCAGTCTGGAAATGAGGCCAGGGATGGTGTCGTGAAAAAGGTTAACTTGTCGCGGCCCGCGAGCGCCAGCTCGCCCAGCGCCGCACCAAGCTGCAGAGATGGATTTTCGGCCTCGAGAAGGTAGCCGGCGGAGGCTCCGGCCATGTCCCAGCCGCGGTCGAGAAGTTGGTGGGAATCGACTCCTATCAGGGCGGCCGGCACCAGCCCGAATAATGTCAGCGCCGAATAGCGTCCGCCGATCTCCGGATGCCCATCAAAGACCCTGCGGAAAGTTCGTTCGTTGGCCATCCGAATTAATGGCGTCCCGGGATCGGTTATGGCGATGAACTGCCTGCCAGGGGTCGCCGAGGTTTCTCCGACCCTATTCCAGAAATAATAGAAGAACGATGACGTTTCGGTGGTCGTGCCCGATTTGCTCGATACAACGAACAGCGTTCTGGCCAAATCAATTTTCGATTCGATATTGCGCAGCGCGTCGGGATGAGTGCTGTCGAGGACAAGCAGCCGGGCGTAATCATCGATCTTGCCGAAAATCCTCTGGAAAACCTCGGGGGCCAGGCTTGAACCCCCCATCCCCAAGAGCAGGATATGCTTGATGCCTTCCATCTTGACTTCCTCGGCGAAATCGAACATCGCTTTGAGATGCTCATGCATCGGCTCGAAGATATCGAGCCAGGCCATCCGGTTGGTCAATTCGGGCTGGGGCTTTTGAAACCAGACCGTGTGATCGCGGCTCCAGAACCTGTTCGAGAAATCCCGGTCCTCCCAGATGTTCAGACGCCTGTCCACTGCCGGCTGATATTCCCCCAGGCTGAGTTTGTAATCCTGTTGCTGCGAATCCTTGGTTGCGTTCATTTCAACGCCTTTCTCGATTTTGATACAGAACTAATCTTTCCCCAAGAGCAGTTTGGCCCGCTCGATCAGATGCTCGGCGGTAAAGCCGAACTCCCTCATCACCTCATCGCCCGGCGCTGACGCCCCGAAGCGGTTTATCCCGATGATATCGCCGCGCTCGCCGATATATTTATGCCACCCCATCGGTGATGCGGCCTCGATAGCCAGCCTCGGAATAGCCGCAGGGAGGATACTTTGTCGATACTGACTCGGCTGTTCGTCGAAAAGCTCCCACGATGGCATCGAAACGGCGCGGGCGTTGATCCCCTCTTTGGCCAGAGCTTCCCTGGCCGCCAGAATAAGCTGTACTTCCGAGCCGGTGGCAATCAGCACAATATCCGGCTTTCCACCCCCGGCCTCTGATAATACATATGCACCCTTCGATACGCCATCGAAAACAGGGATTTTTTCGAAATCTATGATTGGGAGTTTTTGACGGCTCAAGACCAGGGCGACTGGCCCCCGTCTCGTCATGGCTACTTGCCAGGCGGCCGAGGTCTCGTTGGCGTCGGCCGGCCGAAGCACCACCAAGCCGGGTATTACGCGCAGGCTCATGAGATGGCCGATCGGCTGATGCGTCGGGCCATCCTCCCCCAGCCCGAGACTATCGTGCGTGAAGATGAAAATTACATGGGCATGCATGACAGCCGCCAGGCGAATTGCCGGGCGCATGTAGTCGGAAAATACCAGGAAAGTCCCGGTGAATGGAATCACGCCGCCGTGCTGATACATGCCGTTCGAAACGGCCCCCATGGCATGCTCCCTGACCCCATACCTGATATTTCTTCCGGAGGGGTTGGTGCGGGTGTAATCGCCGGCGTTTTTCAGGTCGGTCTTGGTCGAGGCGGCCAGGTCGGCCGAGCCACCCAGAAAGGTCGGTAAATTCACGGCCATGGTATTCATTACTTTGCCCGAGGCATCACGGGTCGCCATGCCGCCGCTCTCGGCCTTAAACCTCGGCAGGTCGGCATCCCAGCCGGCCGGCAAGTCACGCCCTAAGGCGCGTTCGAACTCGGCCGCCAGGTCGGGATACTCCCTCCTGTAATTTTCGAACATCTGATTCCATTGTGCCTCGTGTTGCCGGCCACGTAAGATTGCTTTTCTGAAATGCGAAAGAGCTTCATCGGGAATATAAAACGGCGGCTCCAGCGGCCATCCAAGATTCTCCTTTGTTTTCCTGACAGCCTCGCCCCCGAGCGGTTCCCCGTGCGCCGACGAAGTATCCTGTTTGGGGCTGCCGAAACCGATATGGGTCTTGACCAAAATGAGACTTGGCCGAGCGGCCTCCGCTCTTGCTTTGAGAAGAGCCGCCTCGATCGCCTCGAGGTCGTTGCCATCCGCAACGCGGTCAACCCGCCAGCCATAAGCCTCGAACCTCTTGCCGACATCCTCGGTGAATGTGATATCGGTGCTGCCGTCTATGGAGATGCCATTGTCGTCGTAGAGATAAATCAGCTTCGAAAGGCCCAAGTGCCCGGCCAGGGAGGCCGCCTCGGAGGATATCCCCTCCATAAGATCGCCATCCGATACAACTGCGTATGTGCGATGGTCTATTATGGGATATCGGGGGCGATTATAACGGGCGGCCAGGAAACGCTCGGCCATGGCCATCCCGACCCCCATGGCGAATCCCTGACCCAGGGGACCCGTGGTAACCTCGATCCCGGGGGTAAGGCCGAATTCCGGGTGTCCGGGAGTCATGCTGCCCAGTTGCCGGAAACGTTTTATTTCCTCTAAGGGTAGATCATAACCGGTCAAGTGGAGAAGGGCATATTGCAGGGCGCAGCCGTGACCGGCCGACAGAATGAATCGATCGCGGTCGGACCATCCCGGATTACCGGGATTAAATCGCATGATGCGATCATAGAGAACATAGGCCATAGAGGCGGCGCCGAGCGGCAGACCGGGGTGTCCGGACCTGGCTTTTTCGACAGCATCAACTGCCAGGAATCTGATCGTATTTACACACAACTGATCGATATTCACTTTACTGTCGCTGATCTTCATTAAAGAATCCCCTTATCCTACACAGTGATGTCGCTGGTTCACACAAGCTATGCTGACCAGAACGCATTGGCTTCGGTATTATTGGGCAAAAGTGTGAAATTGTCCGTTAATTTTTTGGCGTCTATGGAGATTTTGCCAAAACAATCGTCGAATTATATAAAAGCGGGACCCAAAAGAAAAGGCGAAAAATGGCATTTAAAGATGTCGCTCCCGGGAAGAAGCGGCCTTTTCGGCCTGAATACCGCATCCTCAAGGAGTGTCTGGGGATTGGCGGCAATGTGACTTGATTGCACATATTATAATTATGATAATATGCGTAAAGCACCCAACAGGCTCATTATCCAATTTAGGATCTTTGAGGGCTGCCCGAGCCTGAACGGGAGGTATTACAAATCTAATGGCAAACCGCGGTCTGCTCGCTCTCCAACACAACCGCCCAATCGAACGTTCAATTGCAGTCGACGCCATCAAGAGGATTAACTATCGAACGAGAATTAGTTCGTATCGGATCGAGGCCCCAATGATTTTCCATTTTAGGGCTGATTTTGCCTCAAAATAAGACCGGGTCATTCCTGTGCTAATGACCCGGCTACCCCCTTTGGCATTTCCCCCCGAAAATGTGCTTGTATTATAATCCCTTTGAATAATTAGTCAATGTTAATAAACTGCGTAGCTAATACGAATGAATTTATACGTATTTTGACGGAATCGCCCACATTGTGGGTCCATGCTGTCCAGCATCTGTTAGCGTATCCTCTTAAATCCAAAGGGATTAGGCTCCATCAGCCATGAATGACAGATTTTTCAATTTCCATTGTCGAGCCTATCAACTTAGACTATTTTAGTTCAACTCGTTATACGGCAAAGAATAAGAAGCGAATTGATTCTGGTTCGGCATTCCTTGCTTCTCAGATTAATGGAGTGACTTGGCCCCCATCTATCAAACAGGTTTCTTAAGGCAATCACGCCAATTTTCAATTCGATTCGCCTATCGAGGTCGAATCCAGAATTGTGATTTCAATTTTCTGAAGGTGAATTTTGATCGACGGCAGGATTGAGTTTCGGAATTCCTGAGTATACACCGGGCAATTCAATCAGGCTCGTTCCCGATAATTTCCGGGAAAATGAATTTCACCGGAGGTAATCTCCGAGTGCCGGTTATAGAATCTGCATGTCTTTCACATGCTTGGGGAGGGTTATCGACAATAGGCGTAATTTTTTCAGTCAGGCAAATCATGAATCGACACGGGCATTCTTGCTTATTCAACGGATATGATGCCGTCAAGCCTCACCCAGGTAGGCCTTGCGGATCTGTTCGTTCCGGGCGATATCGCCCGCTGAACCCTCGAGGGCGATGTGGCCGGTCTCGAGCACATACCCGTACTGGGCGATTTTCAGGGCCTGGTGGGCGTTCTGTTCAACCAACAGGATCGTCATTCCCAACTCTCTGTTGATCTCCACGATCGTTTCGAAAATGGCCTTCACCAGGATCGGGCCGATCCCCAGCGACGGCTCATCCAAGAGGAGCATCCTGGGGCGGGCCATCATGGCGCGCCCGATAGCCAGCATCTGCTGTTCGCCGCCCGAAAGCGTGCCGCCCGATTGCTTGAACCTCTCCTTAAGCCGGGGAAACAGCGAAAAGACACGCTCCAGATCGTGGCCGATCTCTCCCTTGTTCGCGCGCGGATAAGCGCCCATCTCGAGATTTTCCCGGACACTCAGATTGGCGAATATCATTCGGCCCTCGGGCGCATGCGATATGCCGAGCGCCACAACCCTGTGCGCCGGCAAATTGGTGATATCGACGCCCTCGAAAACGACATTTCCGGCGCAAGCTTTTATCAGACCGGAGACAGCGCGAAGGAGGGTGCTCTTGCCGGCGCCATTGGCCCCGATCATGGTCACAATCTGACCGGGCTCGACCGAAATCGATACCCCTTTGAGCGCCGTTATAGCGCCATACTTGACCTGTAGATTCCTGATCTCAAGCAGGCTCATGGAACCAGCCCCGGTTGCGACGCTTGCGGAGCCTGCTCCCCCAGGTAGGCCTCGATTACCTTGGGGTGGCTCTGTATCTCGGCGGGCGTGCCCTCGGCTATCTTCACTCCGTAGTCCAGGACTGCCAGTCTCTCGCAGATGCCCATGACGACCTTCATATCGTGCTCGATTAGAAGTATCGCGATTCCGAATTCCTCGCGCACCGACTTAATGAGGCTCATGAGCGAAAACTTCTCCGAGGGGTTCATGCCGGCCGCCGGTTCATCGAGGAGGAGCAACTTCGGCCGGGTCGCCAGGGCGCGGACTATTTCCACTCGCCGCTGAAGCCCATAGGGAAGGGAGGCCGCCATTTCATCTTTAGCCGCGGTTAGACCGAAGATATCTAGCATGCGCAGGATGTCGTCGCGAATGGCGTTCTCGTTTTCGCGGAAACTCCCCATCCGCGATACGGCTTGCGTGAAACCGTATTTTACATTTTTATTGAAGGCCACCTGGACCGTCTCATAGACCGTGAGCGATGGAAACAGACGGATGTTCTGGAATGTGCGCGCAATCCCGAGCTTGGCGATCTGGTGCGCCCGCAGGCCGACCAGATCCTTATTGTCGAATATGATCCGGCCGGATGTGGGGTGATGCACGCCCGTGATCATATTGAAGACGGTTGTCTTACCGGCGCCATTCGGTCCGATCAGGCCAGCGAGGTCGCTGGGCCCGACCACGAAATTAAGGTCGGAGACGGCCACCAGGCCGCCGAATTTCATGGTGCACGTTTCCAGGGAAAGCAAGCTCATATCTTATCGGCGTTTCCCGATCTCCCCATTCCGCCCGAGGGCTTTTTCCCTGTGACACTCCGTATCAAAGGCGCGCCGAAAGCCGCCAAGAGGAGGCCGATAATAAGGCCGACCGCGCCGGGGCGGAACTCAAAAGAGATCATTTTCGATGGCACATAAAAGGGGATATCGGGGTCGTTAATCACGGCAATGTATTTGTAGAGAATAATCGCCGCCGAGACAAGCGAGCATGAAATGAAGATCGATTTCAGCCAGATTGCGCCCAATCTGCCGCGCAACACGATAAACGCCGCCAGCGCCACCAGGGCCAGGCCGAAAATAACCCAGAATACTCCGCCGATGCCGGACCCGCTGAGTGTCACGTCCTTAGTTCCGCACGAGACCTTGAGCCAGGGCAGGAAGAAACATATCAAAATTATCCCGGCGCCGGCCGGAGAGAACAAATCAAGAAATTTCGGTCTTGGGAGTCGACCCACGCTTGAATAGCCTCCTTCTGACAAAAAGCCCCTGCGGCCGAGTCAGCATTATTATCACCAAGAGAAGGGAATATATCACCATCCGATATTGCGAAACGGTCCTGAGCGCCTCGGGCAGGATAGTCAGCAGCGTGGCCGAGAGGATCACCCCGATTATGCTCCCCATGCCGCCGATTATCACCATGACCACGATCTCGAACGATTTCAGGAAAGAAAACTGCATCGGATTCAGGTATGTAACAAAATGCCCGTAGAGGCCGCCCGCGACTCCCGCGAAAAACGCCCCCGTGACGAAAGCCACCACCTTGATTCTCGTGGAGCTGATGCCGACCGCCTCGGCCGCGATCTCATCATCCCGCACCGCCAGAAATGCTTTGCCGTAGGTGGAATTGACAAGGTTATATATCAGGAAGATGACCAGGGCCGCGGTAGAGAAAACCCAAAACGAATTGGCGAGTTTCGGAATGCCGGTAAATCCCCGGGCGGCTCCGAGGAAATCGAGATTCTGTACGATGACCCTGATAATCTCCCCAAATCCCAGCGTCGTTATGGCCAGATAATCGCCTTTCAAGCGAAGGCTGGGGATACCCACGATGAGGCCGAAAATAGAAGCCATCAGGCCGGCCAGGAGAAGCGCCAGGGCCAGGACCGGTATCGCGAATATCGAGCCTCGTGTCACGCCCAGGCTCGTGGTTATCACTGCCGCCGTGTAAGCCCCGACCGCCATGAAACCGGCATGCCCCAGCGAGAATTGCCCGGCGAAACCGTTTATCAGGTTCAGGCTCGAGGCCAGGATTATATTTATTCCGATATAAATTATTATCTGGAAATAGTAGGGATTTATGCTTTTCTCAAATAGCGTTGCCAGGGCGCTGGCAAGCACCGCGACAGCCAGGAATATTACGGACCTATCGAGCCTCATACTTTCTCCGGCTCGTCCTTGCCCATAATCCCTGATGGTTTGAATAGGAGGATCAGTATCAGAATCGAAAAAGCGATGGCATCGCGGAAAGTGGGAGAGATGTACCCTACGACGAAAGTCTCGGTCAGGCCGATTATGAGTCCGCCCAGCGCCGCGCCGGCCAGGTTGCCGATTCCCCCCAGCACGGCGGCCACAAAGGCCTTGAGGCCGGGGAATATCCCCATCAGGGGGTTGATACTGGGATAGACCGAGGCGTAGAGAATCGCCGCCGCCGCGGCCAGGCTGGAACCCAGGACAAATGTGAACGAAATCACGGTGTCGATATTTATCCCCATCAGGCTGGCGGCCCGATGATTATAAGAAACCGCCCGCATGGCCGTGCCGATCTTGGTGTTGTAGACGACAAATCGCAACAAGAGCATCAGAACCAGCGCTGTTACTATGACCGCTATGGAATTTGATCCCACCACCAGATTCTGGGTGTTGATGACTGTGCTCGATGGTATCAGAGTCGGAAAGAGTTTCGGATCGGGGCCAAATACCAGTTGGCCGCCGAATTCCAGAAAGAGCGAAACGCCAATGGCCGTGATCAGCACGGTGAGTTTCGGTTGCGGGCGAAGCGGCCTGTAGGCCAGCTTCTCGATCGTGACACCCAACAGGGAGCACCCGATCATGGCAATCAGGAAGACGACCGGCGTGGCGATCAGAAGCGAACCGCCAAAGAGCGCCTTAATTCGTGGAGCCAGGTAGAACCCGATAAAGGCTCCCACCATGAAAACGTCGCCATGCGCGAAATTGATGAACCGCAAAATGCCGTAGATCATGGTGTAGCCGAGAGCGATCAGGGCATAGATGCTTCCCAGGGAGATGCCGTTTATGATCTGCTGGAGCAGTTCGCTCATCGGGTCGATCCGCGGCCACCTGTTTTAAGGCTGGATCGTCTCCTTGTACTGAAGCTTGCCATCGACTACGGCTATGACGACGGCCGATTTGCGCGCGTTGCGATTCTCGTCGATAGAGATGGTGCCGGTTACGCCCCTAAAGCCCCGGGTTGCCGCCAGGGCGTCGCGGATCGCCGCGCCGTCAGTCGAGCCAGCGCGAGTTATGGCGTCGCATAATATCAATCCGGCATCATACCCCAGCGCCGCCATGGCATCGGGTGTCTCGTTGTACCGCTCCTTGTATTTCGTTACGAAGTTTTTTACCATGTAGTTGGTGTCGTCGGACGCGTAATGAGTTGAAAAGTAGCTGCCATTCAGGGCCTCGCCCCCGATTTCAACCAGTTTCGATGAGTCCCAGCCGTCGCCACCGATAATCGGCATGGTCATGTTCAGCTCGCGCGCCTGCTTCACAATCAAAGCCCCCTCGGTGTAATAGCCGGGGACAAAGACGGCCTCGGGATTGGCGCCTTTGAGCGCCGTGAGCTGGGCCTTGAAATCGGTGTCGCCCTCGCTGTAGGCCTGCGTGGCCGCGATTTTTCCACCGAGACCCACGAATGTCTCCTCGAAGAATTGTGCCAGGCCGACACTGTAGTCGTTCCTGACATCCTTGAGGATCGCCACGTTTCTGAGGCCTAACGAATTGTAGGCGAACTTGGCCAGAACTTCACCCTGAAATGGATCAATGTAACATACCCGGAAAATGTAGTCGCCCTTGCGGGTCACCTCCGGGTTGGTCGAGGCCGGGCTGACCATCGGGATGCCGTTGTCCTGGCAGATCGGCGCTGCCGCCAGGCTACGCGACGAGGCCACTTCGCCGATAACGGCCTTGGCACCGTCGCGAGTAATCAGTTTGGTCACGGCGGTGGCCGCCTCCTCCGGTTTGGACTGGTCGTCCTCGGTGAGGAGCTTGATTTTCTTGCCAAGCACGCCTCCGGCATTGTTGATCTCCTCGACCGCCAGCGTCAGGCCGTTATGTGTCGACTGCCCGAACGTGGCCGTGGTGCCGGTCAGAGAGCCATACTCGCCGATCAGGATCTCGTCCTGCTTTGCGCCGCCGCCGCAGCTTAAGAGCATCGCCCCGATTGTCAGGGCGGTCAGAATGCCCAAGGTTTTTCTCATCTTGCCTTCCCTCGAATCTCTTTTTTGATTTTGAAATTACGGCTAATCCGCCTCGATTGTCAAGATGACTATCTTGAGAGTAAACCATTATTTCTTTGCGCCAATGATGGTTTTAATGACGAATTTTATGG
>Ga0154764_1157_pt1 | contig 16697 bp, 17 predicted proteins | sample Rifle2008BG16ft_FD_105772 | JGI IMG/M metagenome (GOLD analysis project Ga0154764, IMG submission 105772) | candidate division Zixibacteria bacterium RBG_16_53_22
TCCAAGAATCGGCAAGCCGGTCCGCAGGATACGCGGGTCCAGCCCCGGCGCGCCCTTGTCATACACCGATGACGGCCCGCCGGAAAGAATAATGCCGGCCACCGAGCCAAAATCGAAAGTCTTCAAATTCTGACGGCAACTGACGATCTCGGAAAAGACTCTCTGCTCGCGCACGCGCCGTGCAATCAATTGGGTGTATTGAGAGCCGTAATCGACGATGAGAATTTTTTCGTGGCGTTTCAAAATTTATCCTTCTCCGTGCCGTTAGGTTTCTCTTTTAAGCGAAATGGTCGGATCTGACAATTTTCCTTTAGACTTCAGAAGATGTCGCGGGGGCGGCGCCACATCATCCTTCATCCGCTGATTGGGACAACCTCTGTGCCTCAGGATGGAAGCGTCTTTTCAGCGACATCCTGAGGCCCTTTTGGTGCCGTCGGGTGGCCTCACCCGACGGCGTGCATGTCACAATTTCGGTGGTTAGGGAAACGTAATTCCCGCGCCATATTCCAGAGAGATGCGCCTGTGCCGCGCCTTACGGAAGGTCGCGGTCGGAATAATCCTTGACGCGAGAGACAGGAGCAGGCCACAACTCCCGCGCAGCGCCTACGTGGCCGATATTCCCAATGCCGCGTAACATCTTCTGAAGTCATATCGTAATGGCCATCGTACATCCCTGTCTGAGGCTTATCCCGAATTGGCGGATTTTCAATCGGGCTCCTTTTTTATAATCGTATCGCGCTGATAGTTGACATCATCCCGATGCGGATAGTCAATATTGTAATGCAGGCCGCGCGATTCCCGGCGCTGGATAGCCGATTCGATCAGCAGTTGGGCGGCCGTGACCATATTGCGCAACTCGACGACATCGACTCGCACCGGGTTCCGACGGTAGAACTCGCGCACGTCGCGGACCATCAGGTGGCAGCGCTCCCAGGCCTTGCGCAGTCGGTTGTTGGAGCGCACGATACCGACATAATCCCACATCATGCGGGTCAGGGTATGACGGTCATGGCTGACTATGACCCACTCCTCGGAATCGAAGACGCCCGACTCGTCCCAGGCGGGAATTTCAGGCGGCTGGGCAATCCTGCCGATCTCGGCCTCAACTGTTATTGCCGAGAATTTGGCGAATGCCACCGCCTCCAGCAGCGAGTTCGAGGCCAGGCGGTTGGCGCCATGCATGCCGGTCATGGCCACCTCGCCGCAGGCGTAGAGGTTTTCGATGTCGGTCTTGCCGTTATCGTCGGTGACCACTCCGCCGCAGAAGTAGTGCGCCGCCGGCACCACCGGGATAGGCTGTGCCGCCATGTCGATCCCCAGCTCGGCGCATCGGGTGAAAATGGTGGGGAAACGCACCTGCAGGAAATCGCGCCCCAGGTGAGTGACATCCAAATAGACGCAGTCATTGCCGGTGCGCTTGAGCTCGGAGTCGATGGCGCGAGCTACGACATCGCGCGGGGCCAGCTCGGCCATGGGATGATATTTTTTCATGAAGAGCTCGCCCGATTTGAGGATCAGCCGCCCGCCCTCGCCGCGCACCGCCTCGGAAATCAGGAACGAGTTACCCTGGGGGTGAAACAGCGTGGTCGGATGGAACTGAACAAATTCCAGATTGCCGATCCGGGCCCCGGCCAGGTAGGCCATGGCGACACCATCGGCGGTAGCGATCTCCGGGTTGGTGGTGTGGAAATAAATTCTGCCGCCCCCCCCAGTCGCCATAAGTGTTACGCGCGAACGAAACGTCTCGACCCGCCCCTCCTCGCTGTCGAATACATATGCGCCGAAGCAGGTCGGTTTTTTCTCCTTTTGGACCCGAATGGGGCCGAAACCGTTGGGATTTTGCAGGTGGTGCTGGGTAATGAGATCGACACAGTAATGGTGCTCGTAAATTTCGATATTGGGATGGCTTCTGGTGGCGCGGATAAGGGCCTGCTCGATTGCGCGGCCGGTGAAATCGGCGGCATGAACGACGCGGTTCTGAGAATGCCCGCCCTCGCGGCCGAGATCATACCCGTCAGGCTCTCCCGAAAATCCGACTCCGATTCTCGACAACTCCTGTATACATGATGGCCCGGCCTGGACCACTTTTTCTACTATATCCCGATGGCAGAGGCCGGCGCCGGCCGCCAGGGTGTCGCGAATATGAGCCTCGTAGCTATCGGATTGTGACATGACCGAGGCGATCCCGCCCTGGGCGAGGTTGGTGGTCGATTCCCACCGCGCCTTCTTGGTGACCACATGGACTTTGCCGAACGCGGCCGCCTTAAGCGCGAAATAGAGGCCGCCGATCCCGGAGCCTATCACGAGAATGTCAGAATCGTATGTCATAATGCGAGTAATTTAAGGAATTCGGGCTCATTTTCAAGGGCTATGGTGATTTCCAGGCAGGCCAGCGGCGGCGCGTCGGGCCAGAGGCTCTGGACTTTGACCAGGTCTTTCATGGTGGTGACCACAAAGTGGATATCGTTGCCGCGCGCCCGGGAGATGATATGCTCGATATCGAGCCGGTCATAAATATGATGATCCTTGAAAGGAAAGAAGTCGATTATCCGGCAGCCGCTCTGTTCCAGAGATGAGTGGAATGACTCGGGATTCCCAATACCGCAAAAGGCCAGCACTCTCTTGCCTGGCAGTTCGATACCGGCGCCGTCGAGCGATTTGACGGATTTCGTAATCTTGCGGGCGGGGTAAATGGGAACGATGTTGTCCCAGGAGTTGCGGTTGTGTGCGTTGTCGAACCATACGATGGCGTTGGCCCGATTCAGGGCGCGAACCGGTTCTCGCAGAATCCCTGCCGGCAGCAGGAGCCTGTTGCCGAAGGGTTTGCCGGAGCTCAGGCAGACGATATCGAGATCGCGGTGGAGCTTGCGATGCTGGAATCCGTCATCGACCAGGATAATTTCGTGACCATCGGCCGCCGCCCGTATCGCCGCCGAGGTTTTGTCGGAATCGATATAAATCTCGATACCGGGCAATATCCGGGCCAGCATCGCCGGCTCATCCCCGGTTTTCTCCCAGGGGAATGCGGCCCCGCTCGAAATTGTCACCGGCCCCGATGACCGCCTTTTATACCCCCTGGCCACAATGGCGACTTTTTTCCCGGCCTCCCGATATTTGCGGGCCACGTATGCCGTCAGCGTCGTTTTGCCGGTACCCCCGACCGCGATATTGCCGATCGAAATCACGCGGGCATTAACCTTAACGGGCTTTCTGATGCGCCAGTAGAGCTCCCAGATGATATTGACCAGATAATAGATACTCGTGAATGGAAAAAGGAACAGCGCCCTCATTTGTCGATCCCGGCCAGTATGCGCGCGATTCTGTACGAGACCCCTGCCAGCGAGGCGATGGCCTGCCTGCCCCGACCGCCACTCTCGGCCAAGGCTATGCGGTCCTGCAGGGCCTCCTCTATGGCCCCGATGATTTCGCCCTCGTCCTTGACCCTTCTGGCGGCGCCGCAATCCAGAAGCAGCTTTGCGGCCCCGGCCGCATTTTCCATATACGGCCCGAACAGCACCGGCACGCCAAGCGCTGCCGGCTCAGTCGGGTCATGCCCGCCGATTGGCACCACCGAGCCGCCGACGAATGCCAAATCGGCCGATCTGTAGAAGCTGGTCAGCTCGCCCATCGTGTCAACTACCAGAGTCAGATTCGGCTGGACCTGTTTGGGTCCGACTTTGCTCCAGAGTTGATATTCGATATCTGCCTTCTTGAGGCAGTCGAGGAGGTTGTCGAGATCTTTCATATGCCTTGGAACCAGAATGAAAAAGACGGATAAGTGAGTATCCTTGGCGGCCCTGATGACATTCGCGAATATCTCATCCTCGCCTTTCCTGATCGAGCCGGCTACAAAGGCCAGCCTGCCGTTGGGTGGCGCATCAAGTGCCGGTTTCCTGTCGCGGTTTTCGATCAGTACCTGGTCGAATTTTGTATTTCCCAGGACCTCGACACTGGAGGCCCCCAGGGCCTCGAACCGGGCGGAGTCCTTCTGGCTCTGCGTTAGGATGCGGGTGAATTTGCCCAGAGTCATTTTCATGAGAGTTTTGAACATGGAATATATTCTAAACGACTTTTTGCTCATGCGGGCATTGACCAGGTAGATATCGATCTTGTAATCGGCGGCCGTGTTGATAAGCAAGGGCCAGACCTCGGTTTCAACCAGGATCAGCTTTTCGGGCCGAAGATTCTCGATCACGCGCAGAATGGCGGAATTAATCTCGAGCGGCTGCAGGAAGACAAGAGCGTCCCCGAAAAGCTGAGTTGCTCTCCGGCGGCCGGTCACGGTTGTGGTAGATATGGCGATCTCAACACCGGGGATCAGCTTCTGCAATTCGGGGATGATGGTCGAGAGGACTTTCAGTTCGCCAACCGAGGCCGCGTGAAACCAGAACAGGCGCCCCCGCGATTCCCGTTTGGGGATAATCCCTAAGCGTTCTTTGACACCGTGCTTGCCCCAAATCGCCTTGATAAGCAAATAGGGCGAACCGACAATCACAATCAGCAGGAAAATGAGTCTATAAAGCAACAGCACGTCAGCCAATCCCGTTGATACACTGCTCAATTAGGGCGGAGTATTGTGCGATATCGGCGTCGAGGGGGACAGCGATCGGTGCGCCGTAGCGGACAGTCACTACCGAAAACGGCTTCGGCAACAGAAATTTATCCCAGGAATTCAGCCGCCAGGCGCTCGACGGCACATATGTGATCGGCACCACCGGCAAACCGGTATGCGCCGCCAGGGTGACCGCGCCCGGCTTGACTTTCCGGGCCGGGCCGCGGGGGCCATCGACCGTGAGCGCCAGGTCGCCGCTATTTTGGTCGCGAAGCATTGTCACCAGGGCGGCCGCGCCGTTGCGGCTGGCCGAGCCTCGAAACGTGCGGTAGCCGAGCTGTGTGACGATTCGGGTGATCCATTCCCCGTCGAAAGATTTCGATACCATAATCCCGATATTCCTGCCCCGATGCGTGTAACAAAGGCCCAGCAGACGCGAATGCCAAAAACAAAACAGCACCTTGCCCTTGATTTCCCTGGCGCGAGCAAGGGTGTCGACCCCGTCCCACCTGACCCTCCATGTCGCGCCGTAAAGGCGAATGAGAAGGGGGCCTGCCAGTGATGCGACCAATAGCAGAAGCCTCTGTTTGAACGTATACTTATCATCCACGCCTTGATTTTAGTTCAGCCATGAAGGAAAGTCAATCATTGCGGAGCATTCCCAGGGCCGTTCGCGCTACCTTCTCCGAGGCCCCCGGATTTCCGAGCTTCGACCGCACCCCCGAAAGGCGGGTGATCATCTGCCCCAAAAGCGCGCGATCGTTGAAATACCGCTTCATCTCTGCGGCTATGATATCGGCCTTGCAGTCGCCCTGAATAAACTCCGGCACGACCTTTTCGCCGGCCACCACATTGACCAGGCCGATAAAGGGTATCTTCACCAGTTGCCTGGCGATTATATAGGTCAATCCCGAGGTCTTGTACAATACGAACAGCGGCCGATTCAACATAGCGCATTCGAGCGTGGCGGTGCCCGAGGCCACCAGGTTCAACTCGGCGTGAGTCATGAGGTCGTAGGTGTTGCCGCGAATATATCGCAGGTTATGGCCGCCAAGCGCGCGGTATGAGCGGTCATCAATTCCGGGAGCGCATCCCACGATACCCCGCACCGGCATGCCATCAGCGGCCAATCTTTCCAGCGCGCCTTGCATGACCGGCAGGATCTTCTCGATCTCCTGTCGCCGCGAACCCGGAAAGAGACCGATATAGGCGTCGTCATGCTGCAGGCCGAGTTTCTTCGAAAAATCGGCACGATTGTATTTTGGATGGACAATGTCGAGCAGAGGATGGCCATGCCATTCGACGGTCATGCCCTCCCGCTCGTAGAGGCATTTCTCGAATTCGAACACGACCACCATCTTGTCGACCAGACGCTTGATCTTTGCTATCCGTCCCTTGCCCCAGGCCCAGACTTGAGGCGAGACATAATACATGATCGGCACATTCAGGGCGCGAAGCTTTTCCGCCAGGCGAAGATTGAATCCGGGGTAGTCGATCAGGATCGCCAGAGCGGGCCGATGAGCATTGGCTGCCTCCAGGATATTCCGCTCGACCTCCCTGATAAACGGCAAATGCTTGACAACCTCCCAGAACCCAAGAAACGAGAGCTGGTTGACATGGTAGCGGAGATTAACACCGGCCATGTCCATGCGGTCGCCGCCGATACCGATCAGCTCGATATCGGGCCGCAGCAGCACAAGTTCGGCGGCCAACAGTCCGCCGACATTATCCCCCGAGGCCTCCCCGGCGATGATAAGGATGGACGGGCTCATTTCGTCCTTAATGGTTGATTTCATTTAATATGTTGGCAAATGCTCGGGAATAATCCGCATCCAGCGCCGCGTCGAATTTGCGTAGCCAGGCCCGAATATATTCAACACCGTGCCGCGGGTTTTTAATTAGCAGAATTCTTACATCCTCGATATCCCGGGGCCTTCCGGCGATTATTTTAAGAATGACGAGATCTTCGAGCGAGGCGAACTTGATCGCCGTTCGCCCGATTTTCACGGACTTGGCCCTTTTAATTGCCTCCCGTTCGAATTCTGCTGATGAGAATATGAAATCTACCTTGATATTGGACGAAATTTGAATCGCAGGCAGGACTTTGGTGTCTCGAACAAATTCCTCCGGCTTTTTGACTAATACTCTCAGCCCCAATCCTTTGGATAATTTGATAAGTTCCGGCAACTTATCAGTGTCTACGCCCAGCGTGACATCGATATCCTTGGTATATCTTGGTTCACCATGGATTAAAACCGCCTGGCCGCCGATAACCATGTAATCTATTTTGGCCTTTTTCAACGCGGAGGCCAGCCGGCCCAGCAGTATTTCAAACACTGTTTATTGCCTTCGCGATTTTAATTTTAATTTCAATGCCTTCAAGGGGATCTGTTCGCTTTGGCCTCCCTACCGCCAGATACTCTCTATGCATGGCCTCGAAGATGGCGAGGTTTTTACGGTAATTTGGCCTTGTTTTTCTAACAAGTTCTTTTTCAAAATTGGCAAGTTTTCGATGATCTCTTATCATTATAGCATCCCGGTCATAAATTTGCCCTTTGTTTAAATATACCAAAATCCCGGCCACGCTTCAAATCAAAAGACGGATAATATATCCAGAGATTCCCTTTTTGGATAAATTACTCCCTCGAGCAACGGGCATAGGCCTATTATTCACCCAATCCCTGCGGGAACTTCTGAAGTCAGATGAAAACTATGCACCAGATCATGGTTTTCGACCTACGACCAGGCGCAATAGATAAAGCCAACAAACTTATTATTTAAAATCGAAATCAACCTTAAACGTGACCCAGACCGCGATCGGTTTCCCGTTAGACCGAGCAGGTTTCCATTTAGTTTTCATTGCAGCATCAATGGCGGACTGCCTGAAAAAGGTGATATTCTCACCGACGTCCCGTATCACTACAACTTCGGTCACATCGCCGAGCGAATCGACTAAAGCCTTAACCCATATCGTGCCTGTAACCATCAAATCAATTGCATTGGCGGGATATTCAGGCTTAACCTGATTAATCAAAATGGGCGCTTCCTCAAAAGGTGCAGGCGAATTTGCCGGTTCAACTTTTTTGGAACTCGGCGTGCAGCCCATTATTATGAAGGTGACCAAAAAATATAGATGCCACGGCTTTGACATTAGCCGCCTCCAGAATAAAGCCGAGATCTATGATGAGACCTCGGCTACCTGTTGTTACCTCACCAAAAATTTCAAGATCGGGAATTTCTCGGCCAGGACCTTGTTCTTCAGCCGTGTGATAGCGCCCGTGGGATTGAGGTCTTTCGGGCAGACCTCCTTGCAGTTGAATATCGTATGGCAGCGAAAGACCCCGAACTCCGAAGCCACCACCGCCAGGCGCTCCTTCGTGGCTCCATCGCGAGAATCGTCAACGAAGCGAAGCGCTTTCAATATGGCGTGCGGCCCGAGATACTTGGGATCGCCGTAAGCCACCGGGCAGGAGCCGTAGCATGCCCCGCAGAGGATACAATCGATATGATGATCGAGTTTCCTGCGTTCCTCGGGGCTTTGAAGATACTCCTTCTCGGGCGGTTCTTCTTTGGGAACCAGGTATGGCTTTATCGCCTTGTAATTGTCGAAAAACGGCTGCATGTCGACCACCAGGTCTTTCTGTACCGGAAGATGCGCCAGCGGCCGGATGGTGATGGTCGAGCCGAGTTTGTCGATCTGGGTCTTGCAGGCCAGACGGTACTTTCCGTTGATATGCATGGCATCCGAACCGCAAATGGCGGCGCGGCAGGCGCAGCGGAACGCCAGCGTCGGGTCGGCATTTTCCATGATCCAGAAAATCCCCTCGAGCACGGTCATGCCCTTCTCGTTCTGCACCTGGTAATCCTGAAAATGAGGCCCCTTGCCGTTATCGGGATCGTATCTGAAAACTCTGAATGTCACCGCCATATCAGTACTTCCTTTCCACCGGCTGATACTTGTGGATATCGACCTGGCTGTAATCGAACTGCGGACCCTCAGGCGAATAGGTCACCACCGTATGCTTGAGCCAGTTGGCGTCGTCGCGCTCCTTGAAGTCGCGCCGCGAATGGGCGCCGCGGCTCTCCTGACGACGCAGGGCGCCGTCGGCCACGATCTCGGAGATATCGAGATTTCCCGCCAGTTCCATGATCCATACCCGGTCCATGTTGAACACCCGCGATGGCGCCGCCGGACGGATATTCTTAAACCGCTCTTTGAGCTCGCGAATTTTCGCCAGGCCTTCGTTCAGTTCTCTCTCGGTACGATAGATACCGGCCTTCATGGGCATAGTTTTCTGCAATTCATCCTTGATCTTGTATGGATTCTCCGTCCCCCCGGGATTTGAGAACGCCGCCACCCGCTCCTGCAGGGCTTTATTGGCCTTGTTAAGCGTCTTTTCATCGGCGGCCTTGGGCAGGCTCTTGGCATACTTGGCCGCCACCGCCCCGGCCCGTCGGCCAAACACGATGGTATCCAGCAGCGAATTGCCGCCCAGTCTATTGGCCCCATGCACGGAGACACAGGCGCACTCGCCGGCCGCGTAGAAGCCCGGCGAACGGGTCTCGCCGTCGACATTGGTGTCGATTCCGCCCATGGTGTAATGCATCGAGGGGTTGACCGGGATCGGGCTGTTCACCGGGTCGATGCCGGCGAAATCAAGGCAGATCTCGCGGATACCAGGCAAGCGTTCCATAATCTTGTCTTTGCCGAGATGACGCAAATCGAGGTAAACATAGGCGTTTTCTATTCCACGCCCCTCCTCGATCTCGGTGGTGATCGAGCGGCTGGTGATATCGCGCGGGGCCAGCTCCATCACCTTCTCGGAGACGTAGCGTTTCATGAAACGCTCGCCCTCGGAGTTGATGAGATAACCACCCTCGCCGCGGCACCCCTCGGTCATGAGGATATTCGATTTATATAATCCTGTCGGATGGAATTGGATGAATTCCATATCCTTCAATGGTATGCCCGACCAGTAGGGAATAGCGATCGACAGCGCCGTAGAGATATGGGCGTTAGTGGTGTTGCCATACATTCGCCCGGCGCCGCCGGTGCCGAATACTACAGCGTTAGCGCCTATCATCTCGATTGCGCCATCCGCGATATTCAGCGCCACTACGCCCTTGCAGATCCCCTGCTCGTCGATTGCCAGTTGGAGCACCATCCACTCTTCATAATACTTGGTGCCAAATCGGATCGTCTGCTCGTAAAGAGTGTGGAGAAGGTACTGCCCTGTCTTGTCGGCGCCGTAACAGGTGCGCGGATACCCGGCGCCGCCAAACGGACGTTGCGCGATTTTGCCATCGGGCGTGCGCGAGAAGGGGCATCCCCAGTGCTCCATCTCGAAAATCACTCGCGGGGCGTCGGCGGTCATGGTAATTGCCGCCGCCTGGTCGGCCAGGAAATCGGAGCCCTTGATTGTATCGAATCCGTGTTTCTCGGGGGTATCGTCGTGCGAGTCGGGATTATTGGCCAGCGCCGCGTTAATGCCGCCCTGGGCCGCCCCCGAGTGTGAGCGCAGGGGATGGACTTTCGAAAGTAATGCCACCTCGGCTCCACCAGCCGCGGCCTCGATCGCCGCCCGCATTCCCGCCAGGCCGCCGCCGATCACCAGAATGTCATGAAATTGCATGCGTGCCTCCCGACGGTATATGCAACGCGCGCGGGAGCATGATGCTCAAGGCTATGATCGCCACGACTGCAAATATGGTGACCGAAACCGTGACAAGCGTTTTATGCCTCGCGGAGAGGTTGAAGAAATCCATCACGGTGATCGAGAGGCCGTTTATCATATGGTAGAAAATAACAAAAACCAGGCCGATCTCGAGGAAATGGAAAAGCGGCGATTGAACCATCCGCAGGCGGGCGTCAAAAGCGGCAGTCCCCGATTGGGCCGAGCCAAGCACCCAGAGATGTATGAACAGGTATATCAGCAATAGCACGCCGCTGATTCGATGCAGGAACCAGGAGAATGTGCCGATATTGGGATTCAGTCTGACTTCTTCGGCGGTGCCTTTGAAGAGCTTCAGTATATTCATACGGCGCCTCCACCTGTGAAGAATGAGCGCAGGGTATAGAAGCCCCAGATCGAGGCCAGGACGCCCACTCCCCAGAGGACTGCCAGCCAGGCTGTCTGTATGCCGCGCGACGGCCTGAAATCGAGTATGATTGCCCACAGGCCGTTAAGCCCGTGATACAGCGCCGAGATAATGAAGATGAGGTAGAAAATCACCCAACCCATGCTTCCCTGTAGGCGTTCGATCACGAACCGAAAATCGAGGAAGCCGGTTGGAGCCATGGCAGTGTCGGTGAAATTAAAATCCCAGTGAAGAACTTTCACGTGGGTGATGAGGAAATACGCCAGGAATAAACCGGTGAGCCTCTGCAAAAGCCAGAAAAGCGCACCTCTGGTTGAAATGGCTTGATTCATTAAACCTCCTAATCACTACGGATCCGCAGGACACGCCCCCAATTTCCAAACACCAATTAATTCAATTCCGCAGAGTCACGGCAATTCGCATCTGGCCCCTCGGCGCCGTACCCTAAGTCGAAATAACGAATGTTACCAATATCAAAATGCCATTCGAATGTCAATCGATTTGACGTCAATGGAAAAATGGGCCTGTGAAAATGGGCAAAGGCAAGGAGCAGGTTTTTAGAGGCAATTTGTTGGCGTGATGAACAAAATTCAAGATTCATACATTTCCCGGGTCGAATCGCCTCAACCGCTCGATCTGTCCGGCATATAAGTCATTGAAAGTCAATACACAGTTATTCCTGCTTCGCGGTCGGAATTTTGCGTATTGCCTCATATGAAAACCAAAAAAAGGAGTTGTATGGGTAATCTTTGGAAAAGCGCATCGAGATTCAGGGGGGTGGGCCCGATCATTGGCACGGCGATATTACTTGGCGTTTTCGTGGTTGTACCGGCGGCCGATGCCGGCTTAATCACCAGCGATTCAACCTCAAATTCCATAACCATAAACTGGACTGCGCCCGGAGATGACGGCGACTTCGGGACAGCGAGTTTTTATGATATCAGGTATTCCACGCTCAATATTACTGAGGCGAATTGGGGCTCGGCCACGCAAGTCAGCGGGGAACCGGTTCCGCATACGGCGGGAACACCGGAATCCTTTATTGTTACAGGACTATCGCCCAGTACTACTTATTATTTTGCCATAAAAAGCGGCGACGAGATTCCCAACTGGTCTGCAATATCAAATGTCGCTTCGGGTGTCACCGCGCCGGAATCGATTCCGCCGCGCAATATTACGAATCTGGCGACCTCGAACCCCACCGGCAACTCGATCACGTTGACATGGACAGCTCCCGGGGACGACAGCAGTTCCGGCACGGCGAGTCAATATGACATTCGCTATTCGACATCGCCGATAACGGATGCTAACTGGGCCTCGGCCACGCAGGTCAACGGCGAACCGACACCGCTTCCGGCGGGGCAGCAACAGACTTTCGCGGTCACCGGCCTGCAATCCGGCGTGACCTATTACTTCGCCATGAAGACCGCTGACGAGGTTCCCAACTGGTCCGGGCTGTCGAACGTAGCCAGCGGCACCACGGCCGATATCACGCCGCCGTCCGCAATCGATGACCTGGATGCGGATGCCGGATTTGAAATCGCCCCGCCGGCATTGCCTTTGCGGCATGAAATTCTCATGACCTGAAATTTGAATTAATTAATAAGCGCAGGGTTCAATAAGTTCGCATTGGCGTCAGGAAGGGGTTCCTGACGCCGCAAGTTTAGGGGGCGTCATTGCGAGGCCCCAGCCGATAAGCGACGGTCGGGGCAATCTCATGGCGGTCTGCGGCGGTTTTTTTATTCATGTTTGCGTCGCGCCGTCAGGAACCCTTTCCTGACGGCATTTGCCTCAACATGCCAAGCATTTCCAATCACAATCTACTTCGAGTAAAATGTCTTTTCTCTCTGCATAATTCCTTGCGCTCGAGCACGGCCAATCCTCTGGAGTAATAGCCAGGCCTTTTCTTACAGGATTGAGATGGCAATATTGAATCTTCTGAATAAGAGTCTCCTCCTTGAAGATTACAAGGCAATCGAAACGCGGTTTCCAAACGCGACAATCTTTAGCAGGTTCAAGCGCGGCATTATTTTTCAGCATTTCCAGAATGTATAGATCGTTATTGTTCTGCAAATAAGAAGTAATATGCCTTGATGTCAGCCTTTTCAGGTTACCCATGCATTGCGAAATAGAATGCCCCTCTTTTGTATTTAATACCAAATGAATATGGTTTGGCATCAAGACATAGGAAATCAGAACAAAATCTCTTCTATCTTGATAATATCTGAGATCATTGATGATTATTCTGTAAATATCCTCGTCGAGGATCTCCAAAAATCCCACGATTGTTGTGGTTACAAAATATACCCTGGTAATATTTTCAAAATAATTTCTATCGCGGCTTCTCATGGTAGCAATGGTGGGCCATCGGGAAAGTGTTCCTGATGGCTCAGTTAGAACGCCAATTTGGGTCTCGGTTTGGCGTCAGGAAGGGGTTCCTGACGCCGCATGTTATATCTTCGCTGATTGGAAGCGCTTACCTTTTATACTTCTCCACGCCCTCGACGTAGATATTCCCGCCATGGCAGTCCTGGGCCACGATCATTGGGAATTCGACCACCTTCAGACGTCGGACCGCCTCGGGGCCGAGCTCCTCATAGGCCACCACCTCCGATTCGGTGATCCGCTTGGCGATCAGCGCCGCCGCCCCACCAGTGGCCACGAAATAGACTCCTTTGTGCCGCTGCAAGGCCTCGGCCACCTCCGGCCCCATCTCGCCTTTGCCGATCATACCTTTCAGGCCGGCGGCGATCATATGCGGTGAGTACTTGTTCATTCTGCCTGAGGTTGTTGGTCCGGCCGAGCCGATCACCTGGCCCGGTTTCGCCGGTGTCGGGCCGACGAAATAAATTATTTGCCCTTTGGGATCGAAAGGCAGATTCTCGCCCTTCTGCAACAGATCGACCATCTTCTTATGAGCGGCATCGCGGCCGGTGTAAATATACCCGGTTAATGTAACGTTATCGCCCGCATGCAGCTTTTCGACCTCGGAGGCTGACAGCGGAGTTTCCAGATGCTTGGTTTCCATATTCATTCCCCCAAATCCCTAAATCACTATTTCTTTATGGCGCGCCGAATGGCATTGCGTATTGACCGCCGCCGGCAGGCTGGCGATATGGCACGGGTGGGCCTCGATATGCACTGCCAGCGCCGTTATCCGTCCACCCAGGCCTTGAGGGCCGACACCGGTATTGTTGACTCGCTCCAGCAGCTCCTTTTCCATCTCGGCGTAGTATGGGTCGGGATGCGCGCTGCCAACCTGGCGCAGAAGCGCCTTCTTGGCCAGGTAGGCACACTTGTCAAATGATCCGCCGATGCCAACCCCGACAATAATGGGCGGGCAGGGGTTACCGCCGGCCTTGCGCACCGTCTCGACCACGAAGCTTTTCACGCCCTCCTCGCCATCGGATGGCTTGAGCATCCGGATAGCGCTCATGTTCTCGGAACCACCGCCCTTTGGCAGGATCGTTATCTTGACTTTATCGCCCGAAACCACCCGCGTGGAAATGACTGCCGGGGTGTTATCGCCGGTGTTTTTACGACGCAGCGGATCCTCGACAATCGATTTGCGCAAGTAACCCTCGGCATAACCCTGCCGCACACCCTCTTGTATGGCGTCCTCGAAACGGCCGCCCTCGATATGAACCTCCTGGCCAAGCTCGACAAAGATGGCCGCCAGGCCGGTATCCTGACAGAGCGGCATTTGCTCACTTTTGGCAATCTCGGCGTTTTCGAGTATCTGTTTCAGTATCTCACGTCCGAGCGGAGATTCCTCCTTGCCGACCGCATGCTCGATGGCCTCGACCACGTCCTCGCCGAGATAATAGTTGGCATCCATGCACAATTTCTTTACGGATTCCGTAATCAATTCGACATTCACGTTTCTCATATCAGATCTCCATCTGGATCCGAATGGACCTATACTTTGATAAGTTCGGAGAGCGCGGAAATCATATTCCCGCAAGAATCGAAAACCTCCGACGGCCGCTTGGTGCCAAGCTCGCCGCCGGTGGTGACAATTTTATTCGTCTGGTCCAAAATAACCTCGCCCGGCCTGGTGACAACCGCCTGCGCTCCGGTGGCCGCGACCGCCGACTGCAACTTGGGATCGCTTCCCACGGTGACTACCAGCCCCGAGCGCGTTATACCTTGAAGCGACTTGGCGACCATAATCGAGGCCGATCCGAAGGCGCCGATCGGCTTGTTGAGCCTGTAAATACCCTTAAGCAGGTTTTTTAGGTCCTCGTTGACCTTGAATGCGTTCCCGACCTCGTTGAAATTGCTCATGGTATCGAGCAGGCGGCGGCCGCCGGGTATTATCAGGATATCGATCCCGGTGGCTTTGACTTCCAGCAGGGGGACAACCGTCATCCGGGCCAGTTCGGATTCGGCCTGAGAGAGAATATTAGCCGGCCCGGAACCGGGGATCGAGATCGGGCACCGCAAAAAGCCCTGTTTTTCGAGATGGAGAATACAGAAAAGAATCTCCCAGGGGTTGCCACCGGAGATTAATATGCCCGCCTTCCTGGGAGTAAAAGCCATATCTTGAACTGTTTTAAAAGACCTTTGTCGGCCTGGGCCGCATTGTGACCTATTTCACATCAGAGTCTAAAAAGAAACCCCGCGCGAGGCGGGGCAAACCCCGGCCTTAGGGGCCAGGGTGGTGGTCATGGTATAACCGATACCATCTTCTTATCGCGGCCCCGGCGCTCGAACTTGACAACGCCGTCGGCCGTGGCAAACAGCGAATCATCCTTGGCCTGGGCCACATTGAGCCCGGGGATGATCTTAGTGCCGCGCTGACGGATAATTATCGAGCCGGCAGTGATTCGTTCCCCGCCGTAGGTTTTTACTCCGAGTCGCTGGCCGTGCGAATCGCGGCCGTTTTTCGAGGAGCCGAGTCCTTTCTTGTGTGCCAAAACAAACCCCTTTCTTTACAAAGCCCTAAATCTATGGATTGGAAAGATAATGTCAAGCCTGAAATTGGGACTATGATATTGAAACTGTGGCACCCGTGATATTGCCAGAATCTCATTTGCGCCTCAGCTTATTCCAGGCACGATATCCCAAAGAAAATATTGGATCAAGTCCGGCGGCCAGGAAATCATGAGCCGATTCAAACCCGTCCGCACCGCAAGTAGCTTCTCTACCTCATCAGCTCTGGTCGGAGAAGTTCGGCGATATCGTCATGCCCTTTTTCCTTGGCTATGTCGAATGCCGTCAGGCCATCATCCTTGCTGATTTTGATATTGGCGCCATTCCGAAGCAGGAATTTGACCATCCTGAGGTTACCGTGATGGGCCGCGCCTTGCAGGGCGGTCCAGCCCCCATGTTGGCGGGCGTTGATATCGCAGCCATCGGCCACGAGAAGCTCGACCATCTCGGTGCGATTGCCGGCCACGGCGGCGTGCAGCGGGGTATTGGCGAAACTATTTTTCGATCGGGCGTCGCTATCGGCGCCGAAAGAGAGGAGCAGCTCGGCGGCCTCGAGATGGCCGAAATGGGCGGCCAGGTGCAGGGCCGTCCAACCATCGCTATGGTAAGTACCAACTTGTGACGGGTTGGCCTCGAGCAGAAGGCGCAACTTGACGGTGTCGCCATTTTGGGCGGCGGTGAATATATCATCCGACATAAAAACTCCCGGTTTCCAGGTGGTTATGGCAGCCACAAATTAATTATTCGACGGCCGCCTTTCAAGCAAAAATGAATACCCCTTTCGATTACGAAAAGGATTTGCCAAAGATGCGCTATCATTGAACAGGATTGTGCCGTTTTGGAACATAGTCTCGCCAATCATGGATTTTCAGGATTGCAGAACCGATATAGTTATTATAGGCGCTCAAATTTCGTTTGAGGGGGATGTTTATGAAAACAAGAACCTTGAATTTATTGACCCGGGGCATCAGTGGCCCAATGATACTGTTCGCGCTAATTGTTGGATGCGACGGCAGGGTCAATCGCCCGCCGGACGACCAGAAGCCGCCACAAGTGGAGCCTGGCACACCGTTCAACCCCTCGCCGGCTGATGGCGCCACGGGATTGGGGA
>Ga0154764_1011_pt1 | contig 16348 bp, 19 predicted proteins | sample Rifle2008BG16ft_FD_105772 | JGI IMG/M metagenome (GOLD analysis project Ga0154764, IMG submission 105772) | candidate division Zixibacteria bacterium RBG_16_53_22
TATCTTAAAGATAGTGTAAGGTAGATATAACAGGGGGTGGCATGCTTCTTCGCGCAGGCGAAAAAGCATGCTGCTGATATTTGGCAATCGGTATTGTCAGGGACATGGAGCTACATGCTTTCCTCCCTCCGGCCGGGAAGCATGCCACCCACTTAAGGGGCGTTGATCCCGGTGAAGTCACGTCCTCAGACCTGAAGGTTCATCTGGTGTTTCGGCCATTCGGCTCAAATGAGGAACTGTGATTCCCGAAACACAATGTTATTGCTAATCTCCGCGCAGACCTTATATTATGGTCAGCGAGGGCCTTTAATTACGGGAGCGCGATCTTGACTCGGCCGTACCCGACAATTTCCCCTTTCCCCATTTTCATATTTATCGCTGTGTTTGTATATCTATCTATCCCCGCCCCCGCCCAGCAGTAGTCTACTCCCGTGCGCATCTCCGAGCCGGGGGAGTGCTGGTATCCGCAGATACTGGCCCAACGGGATACCCTGCATGTAATCTATACCAATGAAACCGGTGGTTGGAAGATAAGCTATGTCAGAAGCACCGATGGCGGGCAAACCTGGAGTCCTCATCTGGTACTATCCGATACGGCCAATACTACGGATACTCAGATACCGCATATCGTCGGGTACGGAAGGAGGATAATGGCACTATGGCACTCTTATTATCTAGATGGTGTCTATCATTACAACATAAGCTACCGCATCTCGGAGAACAACGGTATCTCCTGGGATCCATGGGGGCAGGTGTTGGGGCAGAATCGGCCGCAGCCAATACCTATGACTGTTTCGTCGTCAGATTCGCTGGTAAACATTGTGATAGGCACTGGCGTGGGCGACAGCGCAGTCAAATACGGTATTCGAAGCACAGATTTTGGGATGGTATGGTCTGCTCCGCTGCGGATATTCGCCGCTATACAAGGCGGGTGGTTTGATCAAACAGGGCATAATAGCCTCGTTCATCTTCTATGGACAGGCCGCTTCGACATGGATCATCAAGTTGAACTTTACTATACTTCCAGCTCCAATGGGGGATTAGATTGGAGCCCCAGCATCCCATTAAGCGATACCGACCAATTTCATTCGCAATTACCTTCCATAGACGCCGATGCCGCGGGCGCACTGGCGTTGACATGGATGGATTACAAATATGCCCCCCCTGGGGCAACGGGAGATATCTTCCTGAGAGAAAGCGCAGATTCCGGACAAACATGGTCGGGGGAAAGGCAGATTACATTCGGCCATTATTCTTCTCTTTCAGATGTTGAGCGCGTCGGCGACACCATCCACGTGGTCTGGGAGGATGAGAGTCAAGGTCTTGATCATTGGAGAATAGGATATATCAGAAGTACTGACGGCGGGCAAGAATGGAACGAACCGCAGTGGGTTAATAGACCAGATGACGACTGCAGAGATCCTGCTGTTTGCCATGCCAATGGAAATGCTTATGTAATCTGGGCTGTGGACCAGCCAACTCTAGATACATTGGGTATTTACTTCTCACGCTGGCCGGTCGAGCCGGATGCCATAATTGGAGATAATGAGAATAATATTCCACATAGTATAAGTCTTTCCGCTCACCCCAACCCCTTCAACACCGCCACCACGATTACCGTGGGGGGCACGGATGATTCCGCGATTGAAATCTTCGACAGCGCCGGGCGCAGGGTGGCTGCTCTGCACGCCGAGAGCGGCCGGGCGGTGTGGGAACCGACTGGATTGTCATCGGGAATATATTTTGCGCGGGCAATCAAGGGGCAGACTGGGGCGTCTGCTGCCCAAATTATCAAGCTTATTTTGATGAGATGATTCATGGTAGGCGGCCAGCTCGTCTGGCCGCATTTTCAACCGTTTACAACATGAAGAAAATCAGACTCGATAAAGAAGTCTACCTGGAGTATGGTCGGCCATGCCATATCAACATTCGTTCGAAGAACGACGCGTTGGTCTTCGTTAACCGCGAATTCACATTCAAGTGCATGACCTTGCTCGAATCGCTCTGCGAAAAATATGATTTTCTTTTATATGTTTATTGTTTCATGCCAGATCATCTTCATTTCATCATATCCGTTCAAGGCGAGAAATCGATAATCGAATTGGTGCAGGCATTTAAGAGCCTGACAACCCTGGAATCGTATACTCACGGTTTTGAGGGCAAGATATTACAGACGCGGTTCTATGACCATTTCCTAAGAAATTGGGAGGATTTGGAAAGGCATATAAAATATGTCCTGGAAAATCCGATTAGGAAGGGTTTAGTTCGGGATTTCAAAGATTACCCTTTTGGAAAGAGTTTTATATGATTGTCGGCAGGCGAGCTGCCGACCTACCGAGGAATTGCGTGCGCTGGGGCGTGCGTGGCGCACGTCCCCGTGCGCCACGGCTCTATGGGGAGGCGTCGCGGCATACGAGGACTTATGCCGCGCACGATAACCACGGCGCCGGGAGTAACACCTGACGCCACCGATATTTTTATCACCCTCCCACCGGCCCTTTGGAGCCGCCTTCGGTGTCCGATTCCTGAGCCGTCTTGCCCGCCGCCGAATGCTTCTTTTTTATGTCGCCTTTCAAGTCAACAAGCTTGGTGATCAGGTCCGGTATGGCGGCTACCAGGCCCTCGTACTTGGTGCGCCCGGTGGGCAGGAACGAGACCTTGTCCTCTTCGATGATAATGAAGCCAACCGGCTCGACCCGGACGCCGCCGCCCCCGCCACCACCGAATCCACTCTTGGTTTCACTCTCCTGGCCCTCGCCACCGCCGACCCCGAATCCGACCATCACCCGCGTGATTGGCACGACGCTCTTGTTGCCCATGATGACCTGCCGCCCGACCACGGTATCGGAGGCCGCAATCTCCTTAAGCTGAGTGATTATCGCCGACGCCAGTTCTTCCAATCTATTTCCCATGTTTCCTCCGTACTTTTAGTTTCCTATATAACTTAAAAAGCCTGATTTTGGGCAATCGATAGATGATAATCACGAGCTCCTTGACCAGACCAATAACGGTAACCACCAGCCCGCACGATATGTTGCCATTGATCCGGCCCGCCAGATAATCGGGGGCATAGCTGATCCTTATCGCCGTTGGCAGGTTCGGCCGGATAGCATGATACGCGCCGTAGAGCTGGCCGGTGATATCGGGCTCCTCTGTCCCGCCGGCCAGATCGGCTACCAGGAAATAGTCGGGGGACTTGAGCAGGCGACCCAGGAGCTTGAGAACCTCGCCTGCCATACCCAAGAGCATGCCGATATCGGATCTGTTCAAGACCGAAAAGTCGAACCTCTTTTTCCTGCCCAATTGCGATTCCTCCTCGGACTTTTCTTTCTTCTTTTTCGGCGGTTTCGGAGTTTTCCCGGGTTTGGGCGTTCGCGGGTAGAGCAGGCGCTTAAAAGGGAAAGCCCTGACCGATGAAGAGGCTGTTATCTTTTCATTTATAAGCACAGTTAATTGTATGGTGACCGGAATGAAAAGCAGGTAGAAAGAGAGCAGGAGCAAAACGCCGAGGATAATCAGGAGTATCGATTCGAACAATCCCATCGCCGTTCGCCATTGCCTTAATTTGCGTTTCTTGGGCGGTTGTCGTTAGAGATAAAGCGTCTTGAGCCGGTCGATCATTTCGTGATACGCCGCGTGCTTGCCATGCCCGATCTCCTCCTCCTCCAGCCTCTCGAAGTCGCGGTATAGTTCCTCCTGCTTTTTCTCGGAGAGCCTCTTATTGGCCAGCGGGTAAAGGACATTGTCCTCGATATCGATATGTTGCAGCAGAAGGGTCGTGTAGTTTTTGGCAAATCGAACTATGGCTCCGGCGGCCCGAGCATCGCCCGCCCTGTATTCGGCAACGGCATACGAAAGATCCCGGATAAAATTGCGTCCGGAGACATGGTCCTTGATTAGGGCCCCGATCCGGTCGCCGTCGGACGGGTCAAACGAGTCCTTCATGGCCACGAACAGCATCTCCTCCTCCTTGACATGATGGCACTTGTCGACAAAGGCGCTGAAGAAGTCGATCAATTCCTCGAGGTGGAGGGGATCGACCCTCTCGCCGGCCTCCAGCTTCTTGGAGATGCGGTCGAGGATGCGGAGCGTGACCTTGACAGCGTTGTGCTCCTTTTTTAGCTGCTCTGTGGCCTTCATTGGATGAACCTCCTAAGTATATTAGGTGACTCATAAATCGGTTACAATCGATCTCGATATTTATTGAGGGATAAATAAATATGGTGGATGGTGCTTGTCAAGGCGTAACGGTCGGTGTTTTTTCCGGGAGTCCATCGCCGGCAGAAAACGAGTGCGGCGAACCGCCCCGAGTTTCTAATCGCGGGAATTCGTTTTCCTTCGGCTTAACCGCGCTGTCCTGATATTATCGGCGATCAGTTCCCTCAGCGGCTTTTCCGTATTAGCCCGGATCGAAACATAACAGCCGCCGCAGTTATTCCTGCGAGCGAATTTCTCGGCTAATTCGGCCAGCGTGTCGTAGCGCTCGCCGATGAACATGGCGCAGGGCGTCAAGCGGCCGTCGGGGTTGACCACCAGGAATCGCTTCCCGGTGCGGCAGTTGGGCAGATTTCTTCCATTCTCATAGAATTTTATATAGCGCCTGAAAACTCCCTCTCCTGTCATAACACAGGAGGCCCCGTTGTGTCGCGAGAAGATGGTGTCGGCCAGGGCGTGAAGCCTGGCGGTGTCCTCGGGGTGACGAAGGTTGTAATCGTCATTCCTGGTGCGAAGGTCGGTATAAGTTGAGAAATTCAGTTTCGCGCCCCAGCGGGCCACGGTCTCCACTATATCGAGCAGGAACGGATAATTGGCGCGGGTGATGCAGGTGTTTATGGTGATATCGCCGTTGCCGAACGAGGCCATGGCCGGGATAAGACCGTTCAAGTGCGCGAACAATCCCGGAATCCGGCGGAAATCATCATGGCGGTCATCGGGGAAATCGAGCGAGATCGAAAACTGCCTTATCCCCGCCTCGCGCAGCTTCCGATACTTCTCGATTGTCAATAGCGAGGCGTTGGAGACCAGGGCCAGGAGCGGGGTCCTGCCCGGCTTGTGGAGAGCGCGGATTATGTCGAGGATGTTGTGGCGCCAGAGCGGCTCACCTCCGGCAATCTGTATGACGGCCGGCGAGAGGGCCTCGCATACCTCGCGATATCGCTCCGGGCCGACCGCGTTGTCCTCGACTCTGGGGCCTTTGTCGCAATGCTTGCAGTTGGCCGTGCAGTTGTGGGTCACCTCCAGGGCGATACAGATCGGCCGTCCCAGGATTAGGTTCCCGGTGGCGCGGGCGATTGTCCTTGCAGCCAGAGTGTTTGGTATGCTTTGCCCCATCTCGTTTTCCCCTGTTTCTGGAGTCAAATGGAAATTCTCGGTGCGCTGCCTTGGGAAAGCCCGGGCCAGGATGACGAGCGGGCGGCTGACAATCCACCAAAGCTTCTGGTGATAGATGAGCGCGATCATCAGCCCGAATATGGCGATTATAAGCCAGTTGGGTATCTGGAGAAATAAGCCGGCCAACCCCAGGAGGCAATAACGCGGGAATCGCCCCGCCGCTATCGCCGCCAAATATTTCTGAAGCGGGTACCTGGAGGCCAGAGCCAGGAATTTGAATGGGTAGAACGGCAGGGGGAGAAAGCCGGCCAGGGCCAGGGCCGTAAAGGGCGCCTTCGAGAACCATCGCTGGGCCCGTTGGTACGCAGGGCTTGCTTTATATTTTACCGAATACGACAGGTTCAGGATCGGTGCGAAGAAGCGATTGTCGAGATACCCGGCCAGCAGGGTACCGAGCGTGGCGACCGTGGCCAAGCCGATCAGGCTCTGGGTCTTGCCGTACCAGACAATAACCGGCTCATGCGGGAGTATGGCTATGACGGCGTTGGATGATATCATGTAGAAGAAGACGGTCAACAGCGGATAGACTTTCGACCAGAATGTCATCATGTAAATGCCGAACGCGCCGAGTATGAGCATGGCGGTGCCAAACGCATACGTTCCTGGAGTCAATATGTCATCATGAATCTCGGTCGTGGGCCTCATTAGGGTTATATTGCCCGGTCGCAGCCTCCGTTGTCAAGGGGAATATGGCCGGGTCAATCTTTCAGCGTTTTCATTTTGAGGATGGTCATGTCAAAGGCGAATTTGGAAACCCATAAAGAAGACAGTGCGTCGAGGTGTCTTTGATTATTGGGCGTTATTGGAGACCTTGATTTTATTATGAAATCGATATGGGTCTTCTCAATACCCATGCGGCCGAAAGCCCCCACTCTCGTAATTTCTGCTGTAAATAAAAAGGGGCGGCATGGCGCCGCCCCCTGTTGACTAATCTTTCTTTATTTGGCCGGTTATTTCCCCGGCGGGATCGGCATCGGGACCTCATTCTGGATCGGCTTCAGTGATTGCAGGTAGGCGAAAATGGCCTTCAGGTCATCGTCTGTCATCTGGCCAATATTAAACCAGGGCATGGGCGGAAGAATGGCGCGTCCCGCCCCAAGATGCTTGCCGGTGCGCATGGCCTTGATAAAAGCCGCCTCGGTCCAGGAACCCGTGCCGGTGGCCTTGTCAGGTGTCAGGTTTATGGCGAAACTGACACCCCAGGGACCGTACCAGGCTGTCAAATGCTGGTTGGTGACAGCGACCCATTTGGCGGGGTCGGCACCGATGATATCGCTGGGAAGCGGCGGCAGTTTATCGGCGGCCGGATGCCCCGACAGCAATCTGGATGAATCCGGCATAGGCCCTATCGCGGTCATGGCCTTCGGCGAGTGACAATCGTTGCAGCCGCCCAATGTCACGAGGTATTCGCCGCGCTTGACCATCGAGGAATCCATCTTGTCTCCAGATGGCTTCGTGGTCCCGACTGAAAATGAAAATACAACAAAGGCCGCTAATAACAGGGTTCCGCCGACGGCCAGGGCGAGCTTGGATTTCATGAAAAACCTCCGCTTTTAAAAAAGATAAACATATCCCCCCTTGGGGTAAACGAATCATGGTCTATTGGATAATTATGGACCGACTATAATACCCGGCCATCCGGTTGTCAAGCGAAAATGATAATCATTTTTAGAATCGAAGTGGCTGCTTCTTATCCCCCAAAAGCTGCTGCACGGAGGCGGAATGGCTTCCGCCCCCATGCAGCGAGATGCGGGTGATGGGAAATTTTCTCCTGCTTTTGTTTTAGCTTAAAAGACAGCCTTTGGTTCGCCGGAATCTTCGCAATTTTCAGCCCCGTAACGGGAATCCATATGCTTTCCGGGCGCCGGAAACGGATTGACCCCGGGCCGTTTCCCTCCACGCAACGGTTATGGCCGCCGGGTAATTTCTCGGTCGATTGATTCCCCCGTATCTTAAACGGCCGATCGTTGAGGCCGGTTCCTCGATAACCAATGGATCATATCCCCGGCCTCTGTTTGGCTTTGACAACTCCCGACGCGTGCGGTATTCTTGGCCCCAGGCGATTGTGTGGGATAAATGACTTAGGCGCGCATGTTTCAGGCGGCGCGGCGAAAGGATGTGATCTCTTATCTGCAGCGTAATTCTCGGAATAATCGTATTCATAATCGACGTTTGGGCCCTGGTCAGGATTTGGTCATCGACCCTCTCCGGCACCGCCAAAGTCCTCTGGACAGTCCTAATTTTGGTTTTTCCGGTTGGCGGCGTGATCCTCTACCTGTTGTTCGGGCGAACATCTGAGGCGCCGCCGCCAAGCTCTCCCTCGACTCCCTGAGCCGGCCCTTGTTTTCGGGGCTCCTTTGCCATATACTGGGCGCGTGGCCAACCTCAAGAGATCCTGGAACGAAATTGCGCCGCATTACGGCCGGCGCTATCGCATTTCCACCGCGACCGTTCACTACGGGCCGCTCAGCCCGGGAGATGATAAGTTGCGTCTGTTGGGCGACATCTCGGGGCTTGGCGCCCTCGACCTGGGATGCGGGGGCGGCCAGAACGCGATTGCCTTAAGCCGCATGGGCGCCCATGTCACCGCGGTCGATTTCTCGGTGAGACAAATCGAGGAAGCGCGGCTGTTGGCCGAGAAAAATGATGCCGACATCAAATTCCACGTAGCCGACATCGACCAGCTACCCGCGCTGAAAAGCGACAGTTTCGATCTTGTGATTTCGGTCTGCGTCATCGCGTTCATTAGGAACGAGCGAGCCGTTTTTAATGAGGCTTTCCGTCTTCTCAAGCCCGGGGGCCGTCTTTTCCTCTCCGACATGCACCCGTTGCAGTACATTCTGGACGAGAAAAGACGTGGAGTAGAGTTCAGCAGCGCCTATCCCTTCGAGCCGATCCGCATGAGGTGGCGTTGGGAATTCGGGAATGACTCCAGAGGCGGCCCGGTCGAGGCTGGTTTCGAGCATTATGTCCGCTCTGTGCCGCACTATTGCAACGCCCTGATCGACTCCGGTTTTACCATCGCGCGCATCCTCGAGCCGAAGCCGACAAGCCGGTCGCCCCATCGGGGCTTTTCAGAAGAGATCATGCGAGAATACCCCTACATCGCCAGACATTTGCCAATAACCTTTATTATTGGGGCAAGAAAAGGGAGGAAAACATGAAGAAATCGGCGATTATCAAATACTGGCGGAATGTCAGGGCCTTGACCCTGGAGGTCCTCGACCGATTCCCTGAGAGTCAGATGTCGTTTCGGCCGGCCAAGAGTATCCGGACAGCGGCCGAGCAGTTTGACCATATTCTGGCGGTCGAATTATATATCCGGAAAGGCTTGACCGAAAACGCCTGGGGACCGGTGCCGACACCAGGGCTGGGAATTTCCACAAAAAAAGGGCTCCTTGAGAAACTAACTTGGGAGCACGAGGAAACCGGCCGAGTGCTCCGTATGCTCCCGGAATCGTCTTTCGAAGGATTCTATCAGACCCGGTTCGGGCGCCTAAGCGGCGAGGGGATCATTTATCTTGGCATAGATGAGGAAATTCATCATCGAGGTAATTTATACACATACTTGCGCCTAATGGGGATCGAGCCTCCTCAAATGGTACAAAACTACTACCAACTCTTCCTGGAGGAATAAAATGGCGGATAATTTCACCAAAATTGGTCAAACTATAGATAAATATCGAAATCATATCATCGAGTTGCAAAAACTCCTGACTTCTATCCCGGCGCTGGCTCCCGAAAGTGATGGCGAGGGCGAGATCAAGAAGGCTGGGGCCCTGAAGAAATATCTGGCCGACGCCGGATTTCCGGCGCCAGAGGAATACAATGCTCCCGACAGCCGTGTTCCCGGCGGGATCAGACCCAACCTGGCTTATCGGATCAAGGGTGAGGATGCCTCGCGGACAGTCTGGATCATGTCGCATACCGACGTGGTTCCGCCCGGCGACCTCTCCAAATGGACCGGCGACCCGTATACGGTCCGGGTCGAGGGTGACCGGATTTACGGACGAGGGGTCGAGGACAATCAGCATGGCCTGGTGGCGTCGGTAATGGCGGCCAAGGGGCTTATCGATTCCGGAGTGCGGCCCAAATACGATGTTGGCCTACTTTTTGTGGCCGATGAGGAGGTCGGTTCCAAATACGGGATCGATTATGTCCTCGAAAAGCACAATATTTTTAAGAAGAGCGATATCATTATCGTGCCCGATTCCGGTCAATCGGATGGCAAGGCGATCGAGGTGGCCGAAAAGTCGATTATGTGGCTCAAAGTCGAAACGACCGGAAAGCAGTGCCATGCCTCGAGACCTGACCAAGGTGTCAATGCATTTGCAGCGGCCTCGAAACTGGCCGCCAAGGTGCATGCGCTTTACAATATTTACGACACTCGCGATGAGTTGTTCGACCCGGCCTATTCATCGTTTGAGCCGACCAAGAAAGAGGCCAATGTACCCAACGTCAACACCATTCCGGGCGATGACGTCTTCTATATCGATTGCCGGGTGCTGCCCAAATATAAGCTGGCCGATGTTGAAGCCATCCTGCGCAAGTGGGCCGACGAGATCCAGGCCGGCGAGAATGTGAAAATCAAGATCAGCCCGGTTCAGCGGGCCGAGGCCGCGCCGCCGACAGCATCGGACTCCCCAGTTGTGGAAGCCCTCAGGCGAGCTATCCGTCAGGTTTATAAGGTCGAGGCTCGCGTGATGGGTATAGGCGGAGGTACGGTGGCGGCGCTATTTCGACGCAAGGGGTACCAGGTGGCGGTCTGGAGCCGAATCCACGAAACGGCTCATCAGCCGAATGAATATACCGACATCCCATTCATCATCGGTGATGCCAAGGTTTTCGCCCACCTGTTTCTGGGGGCGTGAAAATTCCGGGAGCAACCGGCCCTTGAGATTAGTTTAAGCTCATTTGATGGATAGAATCTACGATCTGGCCATAATCGGGGCCGGGCCGGCCGGGATCAGCATGGCGGTCGAGGCCCGATACGCCGATATCCCCGCCGAGGGCATCATTATTTTCGAGAAGGGAAGCCAGCATTCCTGGGCTATCAGGGTGCATTACGCTCCCGATAAGCTCGTCACCGAAAATTACAAAGGTTACGACGTTGTCCCCGAAGGGGCGCTGGGAATCAAGACCCTCACCAAAGACGAATCCATAGCATACCTGGAACGGGCCGTGAGCGAATATGGGATTCAGATCAATTACAGCGAGGCGGCATCGTCGATAAAGAAGGTAGCTGGCGGCGCTTTTGAGATTCGCACCGAACGCGGGGTTTATATCGCCGGCAACTGCGCTATCGCGATAGGGATATTGGAGAAGCCGAACAAACCCGACTATCCCCTGCCGCGTTCGCTCAAGCCGCGGATTCATCACGATATCCAATCCCATATATTGAATGACAGCGACTTCCTGGTTGTCGGCGGCGGCGATACGGCATTTGAGCGCGCGGCCCAACTCTGCGGGGAGGGGAAAAATGTTACGCTATCTAACCGAGGATCAAACTTCCACCGCATGTGCGATGAAAATCGCCAGGCGCTTCAAGAGCTGGAGCGCGCCGGAAAGGTGATAGTTCAGCGCGACAGCAATATCGCCAAAGTCGAAAACGCCTCGGGCAAGCCAAGAGTGACATTTGCGGAAGATGAGTTCGGGACAAAGATATTCGATCACCTGATTTACTGCCTGGGAGGTTCCACGCCGGTCGAATTCTTGAAATCGGCCGGAATCGAGATCAACAAGGATATGCCTGTCATGGGCGATGGTTATGAGACTAACGTGCCGGGGCTTTTTTTGCTCGGCGATCTCTCGGCGGGTCTCAAGGGTGGCTCTGTCAACTGGGCATTCAACTCCTCGCACGCCGCCATCAGACGGATAACCGACAAGATCATCTCGCGGATAATCGAAACGGCCGAGCCGCGAGTCAATTCAGATCTTTCCAATCATCCCGAGTAGAATTAAACATATAGTAAAATCGGCGGCGGTGTGGATCATCACCGGCGCCGGAAGGCCGCGGGTATAGAAACGGACGCTTCCCAAGAGAAGGGCGTAGATGAAGGCCAGTCCTGCCCCTATCCAGCCACGCGGTATGCCGTAGAGGCGCGCCAGACCGAACAGGGCCGCGGAAAACAGATGTGAAAATGAGCAGCGGATATGGTTCCGGCGATTCATGTCGTCGCAACCGATCATTCTTCCAGCCATTAAGCGATCATATCTCCGACCTTCATTCAGGACAAGCCGAAAGCGAGACGCCAACATTTGATTTGCCCAAGCCACCCGGATTATATAATTAATATCTGACAATCTCTTGCGATTGGAGTCGACATGAAATTATGCGGAAAGTTTCAAGCGTATGCGGCCGCGGCTTGCGTAACATTTCTGCCTCTGTTGGCGTATGCTAACGATGGAGGCGCGTTTCCCAAAAAGGGGGATAGCGATATGCCGAATACAGAGCCCAAAACACCCACTATAGAGCTCAAGAGCAGTGCTTTCGCCGCCGGAGAGGCGATTCCCGCGAAGCACTCCTGTGATGGCAGTAATCTCTCACCACAATTATCATGGCACAATATACCCGACAGCGCCAAAGAGCTTGTCCTTATCTGCGATGATCCCGACGCCCCGGGCGGGACCTGGGTCCATTGGGTCCTCTATGACCTATCGGCGGATTCGGGAGGTCTGCCGGAGGATATCGCCAAGAAAGGAACGGTCGGCGGCCTCAAGCAGGGCAAAAACGATTTCGGCAAGATCGGGTATGGTGGGCCCTGTCCGCCTCGTGGGTCGGCGCACAGATACTTTTTCAGGCTTTACGCTATCGACAAACAACTCGACCTTCAGCCGGGCGCCACCAAGCCTGAGGTCATGAAGGCAATCGACGGGCACATACTCGCCCGCGGGGAATTGATCGGACTTTATAAGCGCCGCTGAGAGAACTGCCTGTTGGCATTGGCGCATTCATAACTAAAATCTGAAGCAGGGGGAAAGATGTCGCGGCAGGTCCCGTGCGAGCTTCTGGCGAAAAATATATTAGCTTTTCTCGAGGAGACGTTCGAGAAAGTGGAGTGGACATATCTCGACGGGGGCACGTCGCTTATGGAAACCATGGCCAAGATTTCAGCCGAGGAGGCCTGGCGCCCGATATCGGAGTCCGGAACGCCGATTGCCGCCCAGGTCGGCCATGCTCGTTTCTATCTCCAGGTGCTGAGAGATTACATGGACGGCAAATGGCACGAAGGTATTGACTGGAAAGGAAGCTGGTCGCGGGCCAGAGTTACCGAGGGCGAATGGGATTCTCTTCGGAAGCAGATTGCGGAGGAATATAGGAATATCGTCGCATGTATAAAGGGCATCGATGACTGGAACGATGATCGCCTGCTGGGCGGAGCGATGGCAATAATCGTGCATACCGCCTATCATCTCGGGGCCATCAGGCAGATCGTGCGTGTCGTCAGAAGATAAGAAATTTTATTTTATTGATTTATCTGTCCAACAAGCTATATTATCTATGGCGGGATGATTTTATCAATCGCCTGCCGGTTCTTCATTAACAAACGCCTTACGGGACAAGAGTGGCCTTACAGGAGGTAGTTACATGAAAGCAAAGCCATTAGCATCTTTGGTAATCATTCATTTTTTCATGGTGTTGTTGTTCGTGCCGGCGGCATGGCCGATCAACTATGAAATTTATCAGAGCTATGCCTTGCCCGAAGGGGCCCTGGGGATATTTGTTCAAGGTAATCTTGCATATATCGCCAACGATCAGTTCGGGATTCAAATAATCGACATAACCGATCCCTATGGACCGTTTACGGTGGGAAGTTATGATACACCCGGATTCACCAGGTCGGTCGTTGTCAGAGGCGGTTATGCGTATGTGGCCGACGGTGACTCGGGTATCGTAGTATTGGATGTTTCCTCGCCATCGACTCCGGCTTTTCTGGGACGTTATGTGCCGGCATCAGGTACTGCCCTGACTGTGGCTGTGCCTGATGGCAACTATGCCTATCTCTCCAATGGGTATTCCGGCATGCTTGTTATCAATATCTCTAATCCTTCCAGCCCGATATTGCAGGGGACATACTCATCTCCCGGCTACCTGATGGGAGTTGCGACATCCGGTAACTACGCCTTCGTGACTGCGAACTTCGTCGAGCCCGACTATGGCGAAATTCAGGCTGTCGACATATCCGACCCTTCGAATCCCACATGGGTGACGGCGCAAAATATCCCGGGCGGAGCTTATGGTATCCATATCAACGGTGATTACGCGTATGTGGCGGCGTTCGATTACGGGTTGAGGATTTTTGATGTTTCGATGCCGTCATCGCCGACTAACGCCGGATTCTACAACACGGCGGGATCGGCCAGGCATGTTTTCGTGGATTCCACCTTTGCTTTTGTGGCTGACGCCTTCGTCGGGGTAGCCGTTATGGATGTTTCTGATCCCTACGTTCCCATCATGGCCGATAGCGTAAACACCCCGGGTATGGCCGGCGATGTGGTGGCAGTCGGAGATTATGCCTATGTGGCCGATGACAATTCTCTCGTGATTTTAGGGCCATCGAATTCGTGTTTCTATATTCCCGGCGATATTAACGGCGATGGCAACGCCAACGGAATCGATGTTACTTATGGGGTGGCATTCCTGAAGGGTGGAACCGCCCCGCCAGTGGATTGCGCCGCCCCCGCAGGCCCTTGCACTCAAGCCGCGCCATTCTACGCTGCCGGCGACGTCAACAGCAGTTGCTCTTTCAACGGTATCGATATTACTTATTATGTCGCCTACTTGAAAAGCATGCAGCCGTCCCTGCTGTGGTGCCCCCAATGCCCGCCATCGGGAGTAGCCGTGCTGCCGGCCCCGGAAATTCAACCGGTTCAGGAGGAAGGCAAGTAAGCGGGTCATTAGTCCGGCACTTTGCTCAATGATATATAGTCGCGCACCGCGGTCACTTCAACAGTGCCATCCGGCCTGTCTTGGCTTGCTCGCCGAATGTCAGGCGGTAGAAGTAAATTCCAGACGGCCGATCGCCAGCATCCCATATCACTGAGTGCTTTCCGGCATCGAACCTGCTGTCAATAAGGGTTTGCACTATTTTTCCGACCGTATCGAATATTTCCAACCTGGTGTACCCGTCACTACTAAGCTGGAAACCGATTTCCGTGCCGGAATTGAAGGGATTCGGAAAGTTTTGATCCAACCTGAATTGATCGGGTGTTGGGGCTCCATTGTCAGTCGAGTTCTGCGAACTAATTAAGATGGTGCCGGTCATTAAAAGATGAAACTCGCAGTGATAAGGATAGGGACCGGGAGGTTGAAATGCTCGCATGTACGATTGTCCCCTTAATATGGTGCCCGAATCCCAGATCCCACTATCGCTGGTGGCGGAATGTGCGACCAGATCCTGGTTGGTCCAACGGACTGTATCGCCGGGCGCGACCGTAAGGCCTGCAGGGTTAAAGGCAAGACCGCTTATGGTAACATCGTGGATGGCAGCCATCAAAGTGGCCGGTAGCGATGCGATTGCCAACCCCCAAATGATGACTTTCGTTAATCTTGTCATACGCGCTCCTCGGTTTCGCGAGATCATCAGAAGGGCGAGATATTCGCCCGATCTGAATTATGCTGCAACGTCTATGGTTTACGGTTTATCCCAACTTCCGTGCCGGGGGAACTGTTCCCGCATCGCTTCTGGGCAAGATCGTGTCACCGTGCCCGGCTTTGCTTGACAAGGATACCAGCCGAATAATAGGGCTTACTGCGCTAATTTCGAGATGATTCATTTTGTGGGGATAGCCATCCGGTATCCCCATATTCTTTTCTGCTCTCCTCAAACAAAAATGCCGCCGGGTATTTCATCCGACGGCACCTTTAACGAGGGGTTATGCTTTTGGCGTGGTGGTTATTTCAGGAGTGTCATTCGTCCGGTCCTGGACTGACCATCGAAACCGACGCGGTAGAAAAATACACCCGACTGCAACTCTCCGGCATCCCATATCATCCGGTGTGAGCCGGCCGACATCTCACCGTCAACCAGAGTTACCAGACGCTGGCCCAGAAGGTTGAAGATCTCAACTGTCACGCGACCATCGCTCGGCAGTGAAAAGCCAATGGTGGTCGAGGCATTGAAGGGATTTGGGTAATTCTGTGCAATTTCGAATTCTCTGGGTGCAACCGGCAAATCGCCGACACCGGTCGGGCCGACCACCGTGATGGTGTCGCGCATGGTTGGATGCGGCGTGCAGTGATAAGGATATACCCCAGGCTCGGTGAATAAAAATGTGAAAGTTTGGTCGCGGGCCAGAAGGCCGGAATTGAATACGCCATTGTCGCTGGTGGCGGTGTGAGATATGTCGTCGCGGTTGCGCCACTCGATGGCGTCGCCGACATTTATCCGCAGGCGTCCCGGCACAAAGGCGAAATCCTCAATTTCCACCTCCCACGTGACTGCCATCGCGGATGGCATCGCCATGAGAATAACGAGGGATGAAAAAACTATCATAGAAGCAAGTTTCATCTTGTGGCTCCTTTGCCAAGAGTCGTTATATGTTACCCTGATCATTTCAAATTATCCCGCAGTGACTTTTATTTCCACCCGCGACTCCCCGAAATCTAATTTTTCCGATGTCGCCACTATTAACTATGATTCTCAATGTCAGGTTCCCGGGTCGGGGCCGCCCCCTCGCCGTCGGCGAGGGGGACGAAACCCGGCCGCGGTGGCGGGCGGATGCTTGTCGGTGGGCTGGCGCTGACTTGTCAGGCGGGCATCTCGACCAAGCCGGGTTTCGCGCCCGTACGGGCGACGGCCCCGACCCGATAGGCCTAATAGTAACAATTGGCAAATTCTCGACTGGTGGGTCGGCGGTATTCGACAAAATAGTCGAACCATGGAAATCAAGACGCCTGAAGAAATGGGCCGAGTTGCGCCCGAAAACCTTATCGGGTATGTTGTTAAATGAGCTT
>Ga0154764_1130_pt5 | contig 16067 bp, 11 predicted proteins | sample Rifle2008BG16ft_FD_105772 | JGI IMG/M metagenome (GOLD analysis project Ga0154764, IMG submission 105772) | candidate division Zixibacteria bacterium RBG_16_53_22
GCGTTGACATCGGGAACGACAATCGTCTGCTTTTCCCGGGCCGCCGCCCCGCATATCCCCTTCTCGATTGATATGATTGTGTGAGGCGATGGCTCACCGCGGCACGGCCCCAGCTTGAGCGTGTTCTCTCCGGCCATCAGATATATGCCAACCCAATCGTAATAAGGGACACTCCCCTTGAGAAGCCCGACTATCCCCTCCATGGCCGACTGAGAATTCGAGGCAGTCTTTATAAAATCCTCCGCCATGATGATTATCTGCTCGGAGGAAATCTCGGACGTGTATTCGTCGCTCATGTCCGACTCCGGCTTTTTACCATGTCGACAGCCGCCCGAAGATTGTCATCGGGAGTGCCGGCCTTGACAGCACATCCCGGCCCCACAATCAAGCGGTTAACCGGCGCCTCATCCAATGATGAATTAATCTGCTGTCTTATGTTCTCGGCCGGGCCGGCTTGCAAGGTGACGTTATGGTCCATTCCAGTCAAGAATGCTTTGTCGAATATTTGACCCGCCTGATAAATGGAGAGGTTTCCGACATCGAACGGATTCCAGCTTAAAACTTGCGCCGGATAATCACGGAACAGGGGCAGCATGTTATTCTTGCTGCAGACATGAATGACGTTGAATGGCGCCGGCTCGGCGGCCTTGAGCACGCGAAGATCATACGGCCTTCCGAACTTGAGGTATTCCTCTTCCGTGAGCAGATTGCGGCTGGCCCATTCAGTAGTGGCGAAAAAAATACCGGATACACCAGCCCCCATAAGCTGCCTGACGAACTCCTGGAAGGTTTCGGTGATGGCATCCAGAGCCATGTGGAGCTTGTTAGGTCCCTCGTGCAAGAGCTCCACGAATCTGTGGTCGCCATCAACAAGGTCGGCCGCGATCGAGAGAGGCGAGAACACGGTCGGCAGGCAGTAAACCTCGGCTCCAATGAGATCGACGAGGTCGCGGCACGCCGCCAGGGTCTCCCCCAGCGCGCCCGAATCGACAGGCAGCCGCCCGATTTTCGCCCAGTCCGATATGTTCGCCACCGGAAGGCTGATAGTGCGAGGCTTTACAAGTGGCGCGTTGGATGGTTCCATCCTGGCGCCCCAATCCTCGATGTGATAGGATGCCCGGGAATTGATCTTCATGAAATCCCAGTCGAATTTGCGTTGAAACTCAATCATCGAGTCGACCAATTCCTCTTTGCTGTTTTCGCGGTGGTAGAAGTGTCTCCAGGCGGAGATAGGCGGACGATCGCTTTCTCTGCCTTCCAGAGTGCGTTTAATTCGCTCTTTATGAGTGAGATGCATTTCGCTTGGGTCTAACATTGACAGGCGTTATCTGGTTCCAGGTTCAAATCGGAGGCACAAGACATACCGATGAATTATCCATGTTATGTGACAACATGCAGCTTATCTGCCGAATCAGGAAAAGGACGACGATCATCCCGGCTTGCGATGAAATCCACGTTCGGAGGCGTCGATTGGTTTAAAGCGCTTTAGGACTTCTACCAGCTCGATACAGGTCTCGAATCGCCCGAATGACGGCATCAGGTAAATCCCGGTGACAAAGCCTCTGGCCTTTTCGATGAATTCGGCGGCCAGCTCGCCACCAACTTTGGCCGATTTGTCTCCAGCTTTCTCCATAGCCCGCCTGATACTCTCCGGCACGCTGATGCCGGGCACCTCGTTATGCAGGAATTGGGCATGCTTGAAACTCACCAGCGGCAGGATCCCGAGGAGGATGGGCACATCGGGCTTGACAATATCCAGGAATCGCAGAAGCGGCTCAAGCTCGTAGAGCGGTTGCGTCATCATGTACTGCCCGCCGGCCTCGAGCTTGAGCTTGATCCGCGAAACCTCGAAATCGAGATTAGGCGCAGTGGGATTGGCTCCGAAACCGATTGAAAAAGCAGTTGGATTGCCGATCGAATTACCGGCCAGGTCGGTACCGGAATTAAGGCGGGAAATCACCTGGATCAACCCCACCGAATCGACATCATATACGGCCGTAGCCTGAGGATAGTCGCCTATCGAGGGCGGGTCTCCGGTCAGGGCCAGGATGTTGCGAAGCCCCACGGCGTTGGCCCCGATCAGATCGGCCTGCAGGCCCATCAGATTCCTGTCGCGGGTTGTATAATGAAGAACTATGTCGATATCAACGGCCGAATTTATCAAATATGCCAGAGCCATGCAGCTCATTCTAACACGAGCCATGGGGCTGTCCGCCACGTTGACAGCGTCGGCTCCGGCGTTCTTGATTTTGGCCGCCGCCTCGATGAGCTTTGCAGGATTTGTTCCCTTGGGCGGGTCGATTTCGACCGATACCACGAAATCCTTCTTGAGCTTTTCATAGAACCTGGTTAGCGCGCCGCCGACAGGCTCCTGAGCCTTTTTCTCGTGTCGGCCCTCAATCCTCGAAACCGATGGGCCGCGCCTGATATCCGAGCCGCGAATTGCCCTGACCACAGCCGCGATATGATCGGGGGTAGTGCCGCAGCATCCCCCCACGATACGGGCCCCGGCCTTGACGAATGATTTGGCATAGTCGGCGAAATAGTCGGGCGAGGAGAGGTAAATGAACCGGCCGCCAAGATAACGCGGCAATCCGGCGTTAGGTTGAGCCGAAATATATTCCACACCCAGTTCCGAGAGTTGTTCGACAACCTCGAGCATCTTTTGCGGCCCCACCGAGCAGTTGGCACCGATGACATTTATCCCGAGCGGCATCAGGCGCGAGACCATATCGGCCGGAGTATGCCCGAGATACGTGGTGCCCTCGGCTGTGAAAGTCATCTGGGCCACAAGCGGCAGGTCGCTGATGCCTCTTACGCCTTCGACGGCGGCCAGCATCTCGTCGAGGCTTGATATTGTCTCGATCAGGAAAAGATCGACACCTCCCTCGAGGAGGGCGCCGGCCTGCTCCGCGAAAGCATCTCTGGCCTCGTTGAATTTCACCTTGCCTATCGGCTCGAGCGGCTTTCCGATGGGGCCGATTGAGCCCGCCACGATAATATCGACACCGCTGATCTCACGGGCCTCGCGGGCAATTTTGGCGCCGGCGATATTGATATCTCGGACATTGTTTTCCAGGCCATGCAGGGCAAGGCGGAACCGATTGGCGCCGAAAGTGTTAGTCTCGATCATGTCGGCGCCGGCATGAATATACTCTCGATGGATTTCACCCACTAATTTGGGCATGGACATATCTAATTCGTCCAGGCATCGATCGTACGAAATCCCCTTTTGATTCAAGTATGTCCCCATGGCTCCATCGCAAATAATGATGCCGCCATCGAGTTTGGCTTTAAAATTGATAGCCATATTTTTTTAATTAAGGAAACGGAGCGACCAAAGTCAAATAAGTATTATGAGTTTATGGCGGATCTCAAAGCCATAAAGTGAAGAGATTGCCGCAAGCAGGGCAACAGAGGATGTCAGCCTGTCGTCTCAATGTCCTAAGAAACCACTGTCAGTTACGATTCTGTCAGACTGCAAATATCGACCGTATGCGGAGTTATTTTCGTTGCTGGGAAGATAATACTAATGAGATTATCAATCGTTCTCTATGATTTCGAGAACCGATTGCAGGTTGAATTCCTCTCCCGGCATGCCGGGGAAATAATACTGCTTCATGGGTATATGCCAGTTTAACGGGGACTTAATATTGTCACACATGAAATAGCGCATCGTTTTCTCAAGCCTGTCAGTCAGGGCCTCGGCGCCCTCGCGGGGCGTATCGATCAGGAGAAGCAGGAGTCTTGCGCCGCCGCCGGCGCCGATGATATCGGTATCACGTATGGAACTGCGGACGAGCTGCTGCAGGGTTGTCATGAATTGATCGATTCCGACGAAGTTCTCGATATCGGTGACGGGATCTATGTGGGAAAGGTCCATCGAAATCATCGATACAAAGGCGGCGTAGCGGCGGGCACGCCGGAGTTCTTCCTGGGCACGAATCTTGAAGACTCTTATGTCTCCATAAAGTCTATCCATCTCGGTAATATCCTCTTTAGACTTCGACATACTTGAAAAACGGCCAAATTTATTTTTGGACGGGGGCGGATACCCCCAGAATAATAACGCAAATAAGATGCCATATAGTTGAACAGAGGCATTTTGACAAAAAAATTGAATAGTCATGGCCAGGTTTCGATATTCGTGGCCGTTCAACAGCTTAGACCCGCATGGCTTCATGCGGATTTCGCGCAAGACCAATGACGAAGGCATTTGCAGTTTGCAAATGCCTTCACATTATCTGCATACTTAATCTATTATCTTGTAGTCTTTTATTTTATAAAGAAGCGATCTGTAGCTGATATCGAGCATCTTGGCGGCTTTTCGTCGATTCCAATTGGTTTTGTGCAAGGCTTTGGTAATTAATAGCTTTTCTACCTCGGCCACGGCCTGCTCAACCTTGGCTTTCATGGCAAAATCATCGTCATCAATATCGACTATCGGCCCCTTGCGTCCCTGGCTGGGAATCGGGCCTTTCAGGGTGTCGAATATGATATTTTCATCGGACCTGACCACGATCTGCTTGATCAGGTTTTCGAGCTGGCGGACATTTCCGGGCCAGTCGAAATTCTGCAGGAGCCGGATGGTCTCCTGCTTCAGCTCCTTGCGCGGCTTATTGTACAGAAGCGAGTGCTTCTCGAGGAAATGATCAACCAGAAGCGGAATGTCGCTTTTGCGGTTGCGTAGCGATGGCAGGCTGATCGTAATCTCGTTCAATCTATAGAAAAGATCATCGCGCATGTGGCCCTGCGCTATTGCCTCTTCGAGATTCTTGTTGGTGGCGCACACAATCCTGACATCGACATGAATGTTGTTGATCCCGCCCACCCTGACAAATTCCTGTTGCTCCAGAACCTGGAGAAGTTTCGACTGAAGTTCCATCGGCATATCGCCGATCTCATCGAGGAACATTGTCCCTTTGTTGGCAACCTCGAATCTGCCGGGTTTTGTCTTGTGAGCGCCGGTGAAAGCGCCCTTCTCATACCCGAAAAGCTCCGCTTCCAGGAGATCACGCGGAATGGCCGCGCAGTTGACTTTGACAAACGGTTCTTTTCGTCTCGGCGAGTGGCCATGAATCAGGCGAGCCACAATCTCTTTGCCTGTGCCCGAATCGCCCAGTATCAGGACTGTCAGGTCGGAGTCGGCCACCTCCTCGATTATATTCTTGACCTCCATCATTCCCGGGGAATCGCCGATCAGGCTTTCCTTGCGGCTTTCGCGAAGCTTCTCCTGAAGCTGGCTGACCTCGGCCCGGAGTTTGCGCTTCTCCAGGACCGATTTGATATGTATTTCGACTTCCCTGACATCGAACGGCTTGTTGATGAACTCGGCGGCGCCGCGCTTGACCGATTCGACTATATTCTTGGTGTCGCCGTGGCCGGATAACATGATGACATCGACATTGTTATCCAGTCCGCGAATTTTCTCGAGCACGTCAATACCGTTCATTCCCGGCATCTGGATATCCAATAAGACCAGCTCGGGCCTTCTGCCCACAGGCAATTTGGTGAGCTTATTGATTCCTTCCATGCCATCGCGGGCATTATCGATGGCATAGCCGGTCCCCAGCCCCTCGGAGAGAATCCAGGAGACTTTGGGATCATCATCGATCACGAGAATATTTATCGGGATGTTCACCATGATCAAATCTCACACAGGGAGGTCAATTGTAAAAACCGTCCCTTCTCCAACCTTGCTCTGGACATGGATTTTGCCGTTGTGCACCGAAATAATGCGGTCGACAATGGCCAGTCCCAGCCCGGTGCCGGTTTGCTTGGTCGTAAAATACCGATCGAAAATCCTGTTGATATTTTCCTCGGAAATGCCACATCCGTTATCCATTATTTGGACACGCAGCCAGTCCCTGGCATCCTCATTCACGGTATCGCACCTAAGCCCAAGTCTCCCCCCCACTTCCATACTATCGACAGCATTTAAGATAATGTTAACGAACACCTGGTACATTTCACGGTCGTTGACCATGATCGGCGGAAGCGCCGGCGGAAAGCTCTTAGCCACCTCGATATTCTTATTAGTCAAATCGGAACTGAGGATATCGAGGCTTTTTTCCAGCAGGTCCCTGATGTCCACCCGTCGCGTTTGGTACTTGTTGGGGTCTGCAAACTCGACCATCTCCTTAACCAGCTCCGAAAGCCGGTTGACCTCTTTTTCAGCGTCGGCAAAAAACTCCTTTGCCTTCTTGCCCTCGATCTTATCCTTATATATCTGGACACTGCCCTTGAGATTTGTCAGGGGTTTTTTCAAGTCGTGGCCGATATCGGCCAATAGACGGCCCATTGTGACCAACTGCGTGGCGTTTAGTACTGCCCTCTGCCTCTGGTAAATTGCCGCCGTTTGAGACAGAGCCAATACCAGAAGCTCGGTCGCGGATGGGCTCACCTCATATTCGGCTGGCAGCCCGAGGATGGCGATGCCGGCCAGGGCCCTTTTCAGGAAAATGGAAACGGGGATAAGCTGGCATTGATCCGGGCATTCAATGAAGCGAGAAACCGCGTCAGCTAATAGTTTTTCGACAGATTTTATATCGCTATCTTTGCTTAGAGTAATCGATTCCTGCGCCAGGCTGACGGACATGACGTTCGGAGGAATCTTGTCTTTCCCCATGGTCCCGAAGTGATATTCCAACTGCAGGAGGCTGCCTCGCTCGATATAATCGTACCAGAAGATGAATTTCAGATCAAACAACTTCTGCAGGCCCTCGAAGGTCGCCTGCCCGATCTGGTTGGGATCATCCAGCATCGAGACTTTTTCAGCCAGGTTATGCAGAACTCTGAGCTCACCTATAGTCCTGGTTTTTTCGGCTATGAGGTTGGCCCGATCGATCGCCACCGCCGCCGGCAGGGCCAGCGAAACAAGCATGCTCAGGTCATCTTGCGTAAACGGTTCGCCGTTGACCTTGTTGTTGAGATTGATGACACCGAACACCTGGTCCTTATATTTCAGCGGAACCGAAATCAACGATTTTGATTCATATTTGGCCAGGTTGATGCGCGCAAACCTGGCGTCCCTCTCGATATCCTCGATTATCAGAGGTTGCGCCGATTGCGCCACGAAACCTGAGATCGATGATCCCAGTTTCATGCGGGTGTTACGGATTACGGAATCATCAAGGCCGCATGAGGCGCCGATATAAAGCTCATTCTGCTCGCGATCCAGAATCATGACCGATCCGAGCTTGGCGCCGATGACGTCGATAGCCAGGGAAAGGATTGAGGTCAAGGCTTCCTTAAGATCGATGGTGGCTGCCAGGAGATTACCCGCCGCGGACAAAGCATTGATTTGGGCCAACTTAAGTTCAAGTGTCTCATTAGCCACTTTAAGCTCATTTAAGAGCTTCAGCCTTTCCAGCTCAATTTGCCGTTTGCCCATGCTCTGGGCTACGACGAGCTTTAACTCGTCCATCTCTAGCGGCTTGGTCAGATACCCAAAGGCCCCCTTGTCGATGGCATGTTTGGCGCTGTCGAGTGAGGCGTAGCCGGTAATGAGGATTACCCCCATGAATGGGTCTTTCTGGTGGGCGCGGGTCAAAACGTCGATGCCATCGACGCCTGGCATCTTGATATCGGTAATGACGAGATCGAAGTCCGACTCCTCGAGCTTCTTGACCGCCTTCCTGGCGTCATATTCACCGACGACCTGGTAACCCTCCATGGTAAGAAGTGTTCTCAGGCTATCGACCATCCGGGGTTCGTCATCTATAACGAGTATTTTATGCTGAAGCATCTTTACCTTTCAATAGCGGCAGCTTGATGAGAAACTTCGCCCCTCCGAGGTCATTATTCGATGCCGAGATCGCTCCATTGTGGGAGCTGATAATTCCGTGGCAGACAGCCAGGCCCAGCCCGGTACCGGATTCTTTCTTGGTTGTGAAGAACGGCTCGAATATTCTGGGCAGGTCCTCGGCCGGAATGCCTGTCCCGGTATCCGAGAAACTAATCTCGACAAAACCATCGACGCACCTGGCCTCTACCATCAGTTTGCCACCGCTGGAGGCCATGGAATCCCGGGCGTTCAGTATGAGGTTGAGGAAAACCTGCTTGAGTCTGCTGGACGAGCCGGATATGCGGACATCATCACCGAAGTAATCGCGATGGATCTCGACCCCGACGCTTTCCAATTTTTGGGAGACGAGATCGAGCGTGGAATCGATGACCTCGATCAGGTTGAGCTCGACCTGGCGTTCGAGCGTGGGGCGGTAGAAGTCGAGAAGTTGCCTTACAATCCTGGCGATGCGATCGACCTCCTCATGCACGATCGTGACGCTGCTCTTGGCATCCATGGAGACATCGGGCATTTTCGTCAATATGGTCAGGTAGTTCTTTATGATCCCAAGCGGATTGTTGACCTCGTGGGCAATCGAGGCGGCCAGGCGTCCCAGGGCCGCCAGCCGTTCCGACTCGATCAGTCTCTTCTGCGCCGATCGCAGCTCCAGAAGCGCTTGCTTTTCACTTTCATACAGGTGCGCATTGACAATCGCCACGCTCAATTGGTTTACGAGGATGGAGACGAATTCGAGGTCATTCTCTTGATATGGCATCTCGGAAAGCTTGCGCGGCAGGAAAAGTATGCCGAGCAAATTCCCTTTCGATATAAGCGGCACCACCAGCTCGGCCTCGATGATTTTGAGCTTGGCAAAATCATCCGATTCGGCGGGGATGGCGCCCTGGAGTTCGCGTATCAATTGCGGCTGCCCGATTCGTTGAAGATGGCGCGCCAGGCGGCCGACTCGAGAGAAGTGCATAATGCTGTCTTTGGGAATGGTAAGTCCCTTCCAGTGAAAATGGGAGAGCTTGTTATCGGTGGCATCCTGGACTACTATGGCCGCCCCCGCCACTCCCATCTGCCCGATACAAGTGAAAAGGGTGGCATCGAGGAGCGATTCCAGGTTGAGCATGGAATTAAGATGCCGCGAGATTTCGAAAATGGTGTAGAGGTCGAATATTTTCCGGCGCAGGCCTTTGTTGGCATCGGTCAGCGCCCCGATCTGACTCGCGACCGGAAACTCCTCGACCCTCAGCCTTTCGATCGACTCCGGCTTATGGTCCTGGTCTTTATTATCAGCCATCTATCGTTATTTTCGGCAAGCTAACGCCGGAGGTTGACCTGCGATATGCAGTCACCCCTGACCGGCGGATTGCCCCACCCTTTGAAATAATTGACGAGGTATGAAACGTCAAGACCATTTACAATGCAGGTACCGTTGGCATCGCCCGCCAGGTAAGGCGAGGGCGGCATTCCTATGCCCTTGAGATAGGCCACCAGGTAAACAACGTCGATGCCGTTGACATGACCGCTGCCATTGGCGTCCCCGGGGATGAAAACTCCGCCGACATCGATGAAAATGGTCCAGGGATCGGAATACGGCGACCAGCGAGTTCCATCGGTTGCCCTTACCCTCCAGCAATATTCACCGTTGGGAAGTGAGTCGGCGTTGGTGTAATTGGACGCGAAAATCGAGGAATCCACTATGAGGGGGCTGCTGAATGAGATATCGTCGGCGAGCTCGAACAGGAAAGCAATGGTATCAGCTATATCCGTCCAATCGAAATTTATGAAAGCGCTGGTCGATATGAAACCATCGCCTGGAGACAGGAGGATCGGCGTTGGAATACCGTGGGCAACGTTGACCTCGAAAGTCCTGGCCTGCGATCTTTGCGAATATATCATGCCATTTGCGGCTGTCACGCGCCAGTAGTAGCGGCCGTCGGCAAAAGGCCCGGCCACTGGGAACGATGACCCGGAATGAGTCGAATCATTCATGACGTAGTCGGCAAAATTCGAATCGGCCGCCACCTCGAATATGTAATAATACGCGCCGATGACATCGGTCCAATCAAAATCGACCAAATTGGTATCCGACACGTATCCTTGCGGTGGATTTATTAGTGTCGGTTGGGCAAGCGACGATCGGACCGTGAAATCACGAACGGCGCTGCGCGCCGAATGGACGGTGCCATTGAAAGCCGTGACACGCCAAAAATAAACGGCGTCGGAAAAATCATGGGCATAACTCGACCCGCTCACCGTGGAATCGACAACGACTCTGGTGCCAAATAACGAATCAACGGCCGCCTCGAAGACATAGGATACCGCCCCGGGCACATCGCTCCAATCGAAACTGACATAGGAAGTATCGGTCAGGAAACCATCCTGCGGAGCTATGAGGGTCGGCGCTGGGAAACCTACGTTGACCGTGAAAGACCTAACTGCGGAGCGAGGCGAATTCAGGTTTGGATTATATGCCGTAACGCGCCAATAGTATGGTCCGTTGCTCAGCGGATCGGGATTTCGATAGGCAGAAACCACGAGCATGGAATCGAATTCGATGATGTCGCTGAAGGCGCTGTTTCGCGATATTTCGATTATGTATCGCTGGGCGCGCTCGACATCGGTCCAGTCGAAATTGACAAACGCCGAATCGGTTATAAAGCCATCGGCCGGGGCCAGCAACGCAGGAGCGGTCATAGTCACATGGACCGTGAAAACCCGGACCGGCGATCGCTGTGAATACCCCAGCTCATTGTGCGACGTGACCCGCCAGTAATAGGTTCCATTGGTAAAGGGTTGACTGTTCAGATAATTCGATACGGTCAGACTCGAATCCCGCACCAGGATATCGAAGAAACCGACATCCGGGGAAATCTCGAGGACGTAGCTTGTGACTGCAGGAACGTCGTTCCAATCGAAAGAAACATATTCCGTGTCGAGGATGGCGCTGTTGGCAGGCTGGAGTAAGGTCGGCGCGGCCGGCGGAGCCAGAGTAAGACTGAAATCCAGAGTGGTATCGGAGGCGATGTCGAAAGCATAGGTAGTATCCGGGAAGTAGCCGCCGCGTGAGGCTATTATATCGTACATGCCTTGTGGCACCGCTGGAAGCTGATAATTGCCGGCATTATCGGTTGTATCATTCATATCCAATCCCATAATCGCGACAATGCTGCCGGAGGGGTCGGGCGGGTTATTCGATAGCACGATATGCCCCGACAGCGAATGCAGCTCCCCTATTATCGAAACTCTGAACCTGTGCGAGGGGGCTGAAAGATGGCCGCGGTCATCGCGCGACTCGACCGCGAACCACCTGTTGCCGCTCGATGGATAAGGCCCGACCAGCAGGCTTTCGGGATAGACCGTCTCTGCGATAACGTTCGAGGCGCCGAAAATATCCGATGGAAAAACGTCGTCGATATATATGCCCTCGTTGGAGCCGGAGCCATCGGTCCAATAGAAAAATCTAATTTTGATCTCCTGGCCGGAATAAACACCGAGGGGATACGCGCCTCTGACCCAGGCGCCTCCGGACGAGCCGGTAATTCCGAAGCCCCTGTTATGACGGTTCGGGTTCAAGCTGGTCGACAGGCTGCCGTTGATTTCAAGCCACCTCACGCCGCCATCGGTCGATACCTGGACATAGGCATAATCAAATCCGCTCTGGATATTGTACCAGGCCAGGAAAGCAAGCGTATCGTTGGGCTGAACATTAAGCCTCTCCACGAGCGTGATATGCCTACGAAGATTGGATCCCTGGCCGGAGTAAACGGAATAGACTCCGGCGTAGCGGCGGGTCGTATTGCGGGCAAAACCATCCATTACGTAACCGGCCGTGGTTTCGAAACCCTGGGTTGTGCGCAGGTAACCGGTCTTCTCAGTCACACGATAGCTTTGGCCAAGGTTGAAAGTATCGGTCGATGAGCGCTGCCACTGGAGATAAAATTGCGTGTTCGGAGTCGAATTGGCCGGCGACAGCACTGTTGGCCTCTGAGGCAGGCGCCGTTTGTAAGTGTCGAATGCTCTCGGGAGAAGGTCCTTCAAGATATTAATATTCTCGTTGACCAACGGGGCGATGCGACTCTGGCTGGGCCAGAAACCGTCAAAATCGGTACCGACCTCGATCACTGTCGAGAAGCTGCGATTCCGGAACCTATCCTCGCCGTAACCCCAGTCGTTGGAATCGCCATTGGTATTATAGAGAGTCTCCCAGGGCGTACCGACAGTATATCCCAAACTGGAGGAATATTGGCCAAGGGTATCATAAAATGAAGCATCGGCGGCATAACCACCATAATAGCCCCACGGATAAAGAAAGAGCTGGCCATAAGCGTGGTAATTAACCACTATGGCAAAATCATGCTGAGTTTCGAAATTTTGCATTGCCATGATTTCGGGCTCGGAGGCCGGGTTGGGGCCGCGGTAGGTTTCGTCACCCGGAGACGAGGACGAGCCGTTTTCATCATAACCCCAGTAGTAGGAGTAATTGCGGTTGGGATCGACTCCGTATGTACCGTCACCGTTGTTGCGCCGGTTTTTTCGCCACATGCCGCCGCCATTGGGGGCGATCTGTCGATTGTACTCATAACCATCGGGATTTGTCACGGGGCAAAAGTAAATCTCGTAATTATCTACCAGGTTTGTGGCGATCGGATCGACGCCATAATTCGCCAGAAGGAAACGCATGAATTCCAGGCAGATCTCGCTGCCGATCGGCTCCCTGGCGTGATGCAAGCCGTTGACAAAAGCCTCCGGCTCATCTTCATCGGTCCAGGGGTTATCGGAAACCTTCATGGTCCAGAGAGATCTGCCCTCGCCGCTGGTGCCGATGCTGAATTTCAGGGTGCACAAGTTGGGATATGCGGTCGAGAAAGAATCCATGACGGCGGCGACCTCGGAATAAGTTCTGTATCCACCCATCGTAAGACCAAGGGGATTACGACCCTGATAAAAAGCGGCCATATCCTCATGGATTATAGTGAAGGGGATTTGGAGGGCCTCGAAACGTGACAACTCCATCGCGTTAACGGCGAAATCGACATATCGGCCGGGCGCAGCAAATATCGGTTCGAAGCCCGAATGCATGAGTTTCATGATTGTAATGCTGTCGGGGTAATCGATCCGGATCTGCTTGTAGCCATCATCAGCAGACACCGGAACGACACTAATCGCCAGTATGATGAATAATATGATGCAAAAGCGATTCATTGCGGACTCCTCGAAAAAAGCGAATTTTATCTAAGATAAACATCGAAGGGGAATTGTCAATCGCTTTTTGGACAGGCAGTTAGGCACATCATACCGCGGGGTGTCAATCCGGTGCGACGTTGTTCAAAGCGATAATATTCGAAAAGATATTTTTGTCGGTTCATATTACTGCGGCCGCGAAACGTCACGGAACGTCGCAAGGATAAATTGAGTTTTATACCATGGCACCTTTCAACTTAATGTCCGTAACATAATATCGAATTGGAAACAAGCGCAAAAATACCCCGTCGGGGAATTGGTTCGGCGCGTGATACGGCGCGGCAGGTGGCTGATGCTCTTGTCGGGTTGGCGGATATCACCGCCATCTTCTCATCCCGCAAGGAATTACTCCTGAGAGGCGACCCGCTGATACCCCTAATGGGCAAAGCCGGCGAAATCGAATCGCGCCTGGCGCCGATGGGATATCGAACCGAGATAGTCTCAATGGAGCCGGCGCTTGTAGTCAGATTGAGATCCCCGGAGGTCACGAGAGGCAATCGCTTTCCGTGGCTGAATGTATTGCTGTTTCTGGCTACCTGCATTTCGACAATTTTGGCCGGAGCATTTTGGGAGGGTGTCAGTATATTTGGCCACCCGAATCCAATTTTTCACGATCCCTTGGCGGTATTCACCGCCGGGCTTCCGTTCTCGCTTTCCCTCATGGCCATTCTCTTATTCCATGAATTCGGGCATTATGTCGCCGCCAGGATTCATCGGGTCGAGGTTACATTTCCCTATTTTGTCCCGGCGCCAAACATCATCGGGACATTCGGGGCGTTTATCAAATCAAAATCGGCATTCATGGACCGCAGGCAACTCCTCGACGTGGCCGCCGCCGGACCGCTGGCAGGGTTGGTTGTGGCGATAATCGTGCTCATCGTGGGAATCAGCCAATCCCGAATCATGCCGATACCCGCGGATTCGGCGGTTATGTTATTTGGCAATTCACTGCTGCATACGATGATTACCATCCTTGTAAGAGGATCCATTCCCGAGGGATACGGTTTGATGTTGAACTCCGTAGCTTTCGCCGGATGGGTGGGCCTTTTAGTGACTATGTTCAATCTCTTGCCGATCGGTCAGCTCGATGGCGGCCATATCATGTACGCCCTTTTCGGGAAAGCTCAAAAGAATCTGGCCTACCTGGCAATGTTGGGGCTTCTGGTTCTCTCTTATTGGTGGTCGGGATGGGCCCTCTGGCTCTTTCTCACTATTCTCATGCGCCCGGTTCATCCACCAACTTTGCTTGATGAGATTCCGCTTGGCGGCGGGAGAAGGTGGCTTGGTTATTCGAGCATTGCGGCGTTTATACTCTGTTTCATGCCAGTGCCGATGTCATACGTTGGATAAAAGCAGACTCAAATTTGCCATTGCAATTGCCCGGAGTGGGTCCCGAATGATGACATCTGTCACCGCGGCGCATTCGTCGACCTGACCAGGAGCAGGACGAGGATTTCGACGATGCTCAAGGCCAATATGCCGGCGGCTCGTCCAACCGGGCTTGCGGCGGATATTCCCTTGAAAAGCTGGAATGCGAAAAATATCCCAACGAGCACGGCCGCAATCAGCGCGATTGTCCGACCGGCCGGCTTGCCGCAGAACATCATGGCGCTGCCGATGACCGCGGCCACGCCGAGCAGGCCGCCGGAAATTAGCGACGGTACACTTTGCCTGGCGACATATCCCATTATCCCGCCGGCGGCGATCAGGATGCCATAGATAAGCGTAGCGATGGCCGTAATATACATGCTGACTCCTTACGAATTATATTCATATTAACGTTGAATTTCCGATACTGAATGTGCTTAACTCATTTATCAATCTGCCCGCGAAAATCGAATTAATTTTTAAATTCCACTGCTTTCCGCGCATTACCTGGTCTTCTTCCTCATTCTGAGAACTTGAGGTTTCGAATCGGGTATCCGCTCGATTATCTTGCGACGCTCCATATCGAGCTTAACGGTGGTTGTATACCAGGAGATATTGCCGTCAAATCTGCCTTTGAGCTTGCGCGATACGAATTCGGGCAGGTTAACGAATAGAATCTCCCCTTTTTCTTTCAGCGCGGCCAGGATGGAATCATGAATTATGGCATACCTGGCCCTGTCAATATTGACGCCCTTCTTGCCGGGTGTTACCGTGCGCGTGTAGATTTTGGATTGGGATGGCATTTGTCAGTCCTCATTGTGTTTTCTTTCGGGCGCCGCACAATTCCAGACTGGCCTGGCCTGCGCCCTGCTGATTATCTTATTTCGCCAGCCTCTTAACTTCCTCATGCCTGAAACATGTGACCAGGTGGTCATTGACCATCCCGGCGGCTTGCATGAAGGCGTAGCAGATGGTCGAGCCGACAAATGAAAATCCGCGCGATTTCAGGTCCTCGCTCATTTTGTCCGATTGGCCGGTCTTGGCCGGAAGTTGTTTGAGCGTGCGCCAGCGGTTCTGGCGAGGCTTACCGTCGACAAACCGCCAGACATAATTATCGAAACTGCCGAACTCCTTCTGCACAGCCAAGAACGCTTCGGCGTTGGCGATTGTTGCCGCGATTTTCAGCTTATTCCGTATTATGCGGGGGTCGTTCAAGAGCTTGGCAACCCGGGGCTGGTTGTAGCGCGCAATTTTGGCCGGCTCGAAATTATCAAAGGCCTTACGGAAATTCTCACGCTTGTTCATAATGATTGACCACGACAAACCGGCCTGGAACATGTCAAGGACGATGAACTCGAACCATTTGCGGTCATCGTGAACCGGCACCCCCCATTCCGTATCGTGGTAGTCGATCATGAGGTGGTTATCGGCTGGCCAGGGGCAACGGGAAATCGCCATTGTTGTTTCTCCATGCATTCATCGTTAATTACGAATCTTAACGAAAGGCGAAATATATAACCAGTCTTGGAGGTCACCAAGCGAATTCCATATCATGGGGAGCAGATATTTTTGCCGTTGCAGACTGAAAGCCCTGCCTATCGTGGTTGGCGTATCTCCTGATGCGCTAACTCTTGACAAAGCGGTCGGGTCCGGCGACCCGACC
>Ga0154764_1152_pt1 | contig 15954 bp, 31 predicted proteins | sample Rifle2008BG16ft_FD_105772 | JGI IMG/M metagenome (GOLD analysis project Ga0154764, IMG submission 105772) | candidate division Zixibacteria bacterium RBG_16_53_22
TGAGTTGATCGCGCCGATCGCCATGGAGAAGGAGCTGCGCTTCGCCATCCGCGAAGGCGGCCACACCGTCGGCGCCGGTGTCATCACCGACATAATTCAGTAACCAGGAGAGCGAGTCTATAAAATGAACGGGCAAAAAATCAGAATCAGGCTCAAGGCTTACGACCACGCGGCGCTCGACCGCTCGGCCAGGGAAATCGTGCGGACAGTCACCCGTACCGGCGCCAAGATATCCGGCCCGGTGCCGCTTCCGACGAAGAGAACGGTCTATACCGTTCTTCGTTCGCCGCACGTCGATAAGAAATCGCGCGAGCAGTTCGAGATGAGAATTCACAAGAGGCTGATTGATATTTACGATTCCAGCCAGCAGACAATCGATTCGCTCATGCGTCTGGATTTGCCGGCGGGGGTTGACGTCGAGATTAAAGTTTAATATATTGAAAGCTTTGATTTGATTATGAATGCGATGTACGGAAAGAAAATAGGGATGACGCGGATATTCACCTCCGACGGTGATTCTATCGGCGTCACCGCCATCGAGGTCGAACCCGCGACTGTCGTGCGTGTCAAGACCAAGGATATCGACGGCTACAAGGCCGTGGTTGTATCCTTTGGAAAAATCAGGCAGAAGCTGGTGACCAGGCCCTTCAAAGGCCAGTTCGAAAAAAACGGCGCCGAGGTCAAGAAGTATCTGCGCGAAATCCGCATGGCTGGCGACCAGTTGCCTGAAAAAGGCTCCAAGATCGGAGTCGACATTTTTAAACCGGGAGAGAAAGTCCATATCTCCGGCGTTTCTCGTGGGCTCGGTTTTCAGGGCTCCGTCAAGCGACATCATTTCCGCGGCGGCCCCAAAACGCATGGCCAATCCGATAGACTCAGGGCCCCCGGCTCGGTTGGCGCGTCAAGCTACCCGTCGCGCACTTTTCTCGGGCAGAGGATGGCCGGCCATATGGGAGATGATAATGTGACGGTTAGGAACGTCAAGGTCGTCGGCGTTGAGCCGGAACAAAACCTCCTGCTCGTCAGCGGTCCGATACCTGGCCACAGAAATTCAATCGTCTATGTGAGAAAGGCAAGGTAACCGCAATGCCTGACGTCAAATTTATCTCCAAAGACGGAACCGAGGCCAGGACCGTGACGCTCAGCGGCCCGCTCTTTGAAACAGAGCCCAAGGGACATGTCATTCAAGAGTATGTGAAGGGTTTCTTGAGAAATCAGCGCCAGGGTACGGCCTCCACGCTGAACCGGGCCCGCATGAAGGGCGGCGGCAAGAAACCTTTTCGCCAGAAGGGCACAGGCCGCGCCAGGGCAGGGAGCAACACCTCCCCCTTGTGGACCGGCGGCGCCGTTGTTTTCGGGCCGACACCGAAAGATCACTATTCCAGGCTGCCCAAGGCGCTCAAGCGCAATGCGCTTCTCTCGGCGCTTTCAATGTGCGTGAAGGAAGGCAATTTCCAGGTTGTTGAGCTTCCCGACTTACCGGAGGCCAAGACCAAGCACGTAACCGCCTTTCTAAAAAAGCTCGGACTCTATGACAAGAGGACCATCCTTCTTTATGATGGCAAGAATGATAACCTGACGATAGCCTCAAGAAATATCAGAAATTTCGAGGTCAAGAGGGCTGAGTTGGTCAATCCTTATGATATCATGCGGCATGAGCGCGTTCTCGCGACCGAGCAGGGGCTCGAGAAGATAAAGGAGACTTTCGGCAATGGTTGAACCGGGGAAAATTCTCTACCAGGCCCTGATTTCGGAAAAGGCAACGACGCTCCAGGAAAAGGAGAACTGCTACCTTTTCAAGGTCGCCCCCGACGCCAACAAGATGGCTATCAGGCAGGCGGTCGAGAAGGCCTTTAATGTCAAGGTCAGGCAGGTTGCGGTAGCCAGTGTCAAGGGCAAGAATAAGAGACTTGGCAGATACCAGGGCCGACGTTCCGACTGGAAGAAAGCGTTTGTCTGGTTAAAACAGGGCGATAAGATTGAATTATTTGAAACTGTCTAAGGAATAGATAATGGGGATAAAGAAGTTTAAACCGGTGACTCCCGGTCGGCGTTTCATGACGGTCTCCGATTTTGCGGAGATCACCTCGGATGTTCCCGAGAAGGCCCTTCTAAAGCCTGTCAGAAAATCCGGCGGCAGGGGCAATACCGGTCGGGTCACGGCCAGGTATAGGGGCGGTGGTCATAAGAAGGCTTACCGCGTAATCGATTTCAAGCGCGGCAAGCCCGGCATTCCCGGACGAGTGGCGACAATCGAATACGATCCCAACCGCACAGCCAGAATCGCCCTGATACATTACGCCGATGGCGAGAAGCGGTATATCATCGCGCCCGACGGACTTCAGGTGGGCCAGGCCGTCTACTCCGGCGGGGATTTCGATATCAAGCCCGGTAATACCATGCCATTGGGCAAGATTCCTCTCGGTGTTAACGTGCACAATATCGAGCTTCGGCCCGGTAAGGGCGGCCAGGTTGCTCGCTCGGCAGGCGTGCTGGCGCAGGTCCTGGCCAAGGAGGGCGACTTCGCCCATATTAAGATGCCCTCCGGCGAGGTCAGGCTTTTCAAGCTCGATTGCATGGCGACGATCGGCCAGGTGAGCAATATCGAGCACGAAAATATCTCGATCGGCAAGGCCGGGCGCTCGCGCTGGAAAGGGCGTCGACCGAGAGTCAGGGGCGTGGCCATGAATCCGGTCGATCATCCGATGGGCGGCGGCGAGGGCAAATCCTCGGGCGGCCGGCATCCCTGCAGCCCGTGGGGCCAATTAGCCAAGGGTCTCAAGACCGCCAACAAGAAGCGGTCGAAAAAACTCATCGTCAAGCGGCGCAAGTAAGTTGGAGGAATAGATGACACGATCATTGAAAAAAGGTCCTTATGTGGACGAGAGACTTCTTAAGAAAATAGAGGCTCTGAACGCCTCCAGCGAAAAGAGAGTCATCAAGACCTGGGCCCGCAGGACGACAATTTCGCCCGAATTTGTCGGTCACACGCTGGCCGTTCACAACGGGAATAAATTCATCCCGATTTATGTCACCGAGAATATGGTCGGGCACAAGCTGGGCGAGTTTGCGCCGACACGTATCTTCCGGGGCCACTCCGGCAAGGTCACGGAAAAAAGCTCGGCCTTAAAGTAGGATGTGATAATGGAAATTAGAGCCGTATCGAAATACGTTCGCATGTCGCCTCGCAAGATCCGGCGTGTGGCCGAGCTTATCAAGGGCGAGTCTGTGGACCGGGCGCTTGGCATTTTGCAGCTGACCCATAAGGCCGCCAGCAAGGCCCTCTATAAAACGTTGAAATCGGCCGCCTCCAACGCCATCGCATCGGAGGGGACGGCCAAAGTCAAAGTCGAGAATTTGTTTGTTAAGGAAATAAAGATCGATGGCGGTCCCACCTGGAAGAGGATCAGGCCGACCGGAATGGGCAGAGCTTATCTGGTGAGAAAGAGAACCGCTCACATAGGCATCACCCTGATTGAGAAAAAGCCCAAGGTTGAACCCGCCGCGGTTAAGAAAACAAGGAGGCCGAGTGGGACAGAAAACCCATCCGTACGGCTTTAGACTGGGCGTAATCAAGACCTGGAAATCGAAGTGGTTCGCGACACGCAACTTCGCGGATCTCTTGCAGGAGGACCTGCTTATCCGGCGTTATGTCAATAAGAGGCTGGAGCACGCCGGTATCGCGGCCGTGGAAATTCTTCGGGCGCCCAAAAAGGTCACGATCGATGTCCACACTGCCAGGCCGGGGATCGTCATAGGACGCAAAGGCGCCGAAGTGGATAATCTCAAGGGCGAGCTTGAGCTTCTCACCGGCAAGGAGATTCTCCTTAATGTCATCGAGGTGAAGAAGCCGGAAATTTCCGCGACACTGGTTGGTCAGTCGATTGCCAAGCAGCTCGAGGGCCGGGTCAGTTTCAGGCGAGCCATGAAAAAAGCCATGGCGGCCGCCATGAAATCCGGCGCCGAGGGAATCAAGATCTGCTGCGGCGGACGGCTTGGGGGCGCTGAAATTGCCCGGACCGAGAAATATCATGACGGGCGGGTGCCGCTTCACACTCTCAGGGCCGACATAGATTACGCTCAGGCCACAGCCAATACGACCTATGGCACGATTGGTGTCAAGGTGTGGATTTGTCAGGGCGAAAAAGGGCCCGAGATGCCGGCCGATATCGAAGGAGCGAGAGAGGCGGCCCTGGGGCTTGAGGAGAAACCGGCTGAGTCCAGGCGCCGGCATGCTCGTCACAAACGGCAGGCCGAGGCGCCGGCGGGCGGCGACCGTATCAAACCGTCGGCCAAGGCACTCGATAAATCGCATCGTCGCCATCAAAAGTGGCAGGGCCCCCGTCGGGATGACCGCAATAAGCCATCGTCCGACCAGCAGCCCGGCGGAGGTAAGCAGTAATGTTGATGCCCAAAAGGGTCAAGTTCCGCAAACAGCAACGCGGACGCCGTACAGGTAAAGCTTATCGCGGCAGCGAAGTCGATTTCGGCGAGTACGGACTCAAAGCGCTCGAGCCGGCCTGGATTACCAACAAGCAGATCGAGGCCGCCCGTGTGGCCCTGACTCGCCATATCAAGCGCGGCGGCAAAGTCTGGATCAGGATTTTCCCCGATAAGCCGGTCACCAAGAAGCCGGCCGAGACCAGAATGGGCAAAGGAAAAGGCGCGCCGGAATTCTGGGTGGCTGTCGTCAAGCCGGGACGCGTCCTTTTCGAGCTGGAGGGCATTACCGAGGATCTGGCCAAAGAGGCCCTGAAGTTGGCGGCGGCCAAGTTGCCGATTAAGACGAAATTTGTCACCCGTCATGAAATAACCGGGGATTAACGATGAGAACGAGTGAATTAAGGGATTTGACCAAGGATGAGGTCCTCGTAAGGAAAGAGGAACTTGAAAAGGAGATCTTCAATTTGAAGATTCGCCAGGCGACCAAGCAGATTGAGAATCCGCTCAAGATCAGGACCATCAAGCGGGAGCTTGCCAGGATTCGCACGATCCTGCACGAGGATGAAATGGGAACCAGGAATCTGGCAACAAAAGGAGAGACGAAGAATGCCTAGGCGCTCTCGCAAAATTCGCAGCGGGGTGGTCGTGTCCGACAAGATGAACAAGACGATTATCGTCTCCATCGAGCGTCTGGTCAAACACCCGATGGTCGGCAAGACCATCCGCAAGAGCAAGAAACTATATGTCCACGACGAGGAGAACAAGGCCAAGATCGGTGATAAGGTGGTTGTGATGGAAACCAGGCCCCTGTCAAAACTGAAAAAGTGGCGTCTTGTCGAAGTTACCGAAACCGCCAAGTAGACTAAGGGTGATGCTTTATGATCCAGGAATATTCAAATCTCAACGTCGCGGATAACTCCGGCGCCCGCGTGGTGCAATGTTTCCGCATTCTCGGCGGCACCCACCGCAGATACGCCCGTATCGGCGATATTATCGTGGTGGCTGTAAAGGATGCTATTCCGGGGGCGGCCGTGAAGAAGAGCGATGTCGTCAAGGCCGTCGTGGTGCGCACGACACGCGAAACGCGCCGCAAAGACGGTTCCTATATCAGGTTTTCCGATAACGCCGCGGTGATTATCAACGAGCAGAACGAGCCGCGCGGTACCCGTATTTTCGGGCCGGTTGCCCGCGAGCTTCGCGAAAGACAGTTCATGAAAATTATCTCGCTGGCGCCCGAGGTGCTGTAAGAGGGAAATGTTATGATAATTCGCAAAGGCGATACCGTCAAAATCGTTTCGGGGAACGACAGGGGAAAGATCGGCAAAGTCCTCAAGGTATTCCCCGACAAAAACAGGATAATTGTCGAGGGCGTTAACCTTATCAAACGCCATTCGCGGCCCACTCCCAAGAACCGCAAGGGCGGCATCGTCGAAAAGGAGGGTACGATTAACTCCTCCAACGCCATTTATTTCGATTCCCGCTCCAATACCGTGGCGCGCCTGGGCCACAGGATTTTAGGCGATGGGAAAAAGGTTCGAATCAATAGAAAAACCGGGGAGATTATAGAATAACATGGCCAGGTTGAAGGGACAATATAAAGATACCATCAGGCCAAGCCTGAAAGGCTCCCTGGGGCTGGGAAATATCAACGAGGTTCCCCGGATTGAAAAGATTGTTGTCAATATCGGGGTTGGCGAGGCCATCGCGGATGCCAAGAAGCTCGACGCTGCCATGGCGGACATGACAGCCATCACCGGGCAGAAGCCGGTAGTCAGGCGGGCGCGGAAATCGATCTCGAACTTCAAGCTCCGCGCGGGTATGCCGGTCGGTTGCACCGTTACCCTCAGGGGCGACCGGATGTATGAGTTTCTGGACAGGCTCATCAATATCGCCATCCCTCGTATCAGGGATTTTCGCGGCATACCGGCCAACTCGTTCGATGGGCGCGGCAATTACACGCTTGGAATAACCGAGCAGATTATTTTTCCAGAGATAGATTATGATAAAATAGACAGGATTCGCGGAATGAACATCACAATAGTCACCACGGCAAAGACCGACGAACAGGCTTTCGAGCTTCTGCAGGCGTTTGGAATGCCGTTCAAGAGGGCATGAGCATATGGCCAAAAAATGCAAGGTCGTAGCGGCACAGCGTAAACCGAAATTCGAGGTCAGGCGGCATAATCGTTGTCGCCGGTGCGGAAGGCCCAGGGCTTTTCTGCGCCACTTCGGCCTGTGCCGCATCTGTTTCCGCGAATTGGCCCTGTCCGGGGAAATCCCCGGTATAACCAAGGCAAGCTGGTAGGTACGTTATGAGTATGACTGACACAATCGGCGATTTTCTAACCCGGATTCGCAACGCATCAGGCGCCAAGCAGAGACGCATTACCGCGCCGGCCTCCAATATGAGGCTGCGGGTGGCTGAGGTACTGCAGAGGCTCAACTACCTGCGTTCGGTTGATTTTGTTGAAGACGGCAAGCAGGGCATGCTCGTCGTCAAATTGCGATACACACCCGATTCCAAAAGCGTCATTAGCGGATTGGAGCGGATTTCCAGGCCCGGCCTTCGCGTTTATTTTGACAGGGACAAGCTCTCGGCCCGTTCCCGCAAGATGGGAACGGTCGTGCTATCCACGTCACGCGGCCTCATGACCGACAAAGAGGCCATCGAGGCCGGCGTGGGCGGCGAAGCCCTTTTCCGGGTTTGGTGATTTAGGAGGTTTCATGTCACGAATCGGCAAACAGCCAATCCCCATACCCGCCAATGTCAAGGTGGAACGCGCCAATGGAGTTGTGACAGTCCAGGGGCCGAAAGGAAAGCTGTCTCAAAAAATACACGATGAGATAACATCGGAATTCAAAGATGGCCAGATGCACTTCTACCGGCCTTCCGATTCTAAATACCATCGGGCTCTTCACGGCCTCTACCGGGCCCTGGTGGCGAATATGATCAAGGGAGTCTCACAGGGATTCTCGCGCGATCTCGAGATCGAGGGTGTGGGCTACAAGGTGGAGCAAACCGGCAAGGCATTTACCTTCTCGCTGGGATACTCGCACTCGATAGTGATCCTGCCGCCGGCGGGAATCGAGATCAAGGTCCTGGCCCCCAACAAATTTTCAATAAGCGGCGTGAACAAGCAGCTGGTTGGCCAGGTGGCGGCCAAGATCCGTTCATTCAGGGAGCCCGAGCCATATAAGGGCAAGGGTATCCGGTATGCCGGTGAACACATCAGACGCAAAGCCGGGAAGACGGCAGGAGCATAAGCCATGGCTGATAAGCAGATATTCAAGAAGAAGGCGAGGGTCAGGCGGGCCAAGCGCGTCAGAGCGAGAATCAGGGGGACTGCCGAAAAGCCCAGGCTGGTTGTCCACAAGAGCCTTAATCACATTTATGCCCAATTGGTCAACGATCTCGATAAGCGCACCATCACGGGTGTCTCCAGCCTCGAGGGCAGCGCCGATGCCAAAGGCAAGAAAATCGAAAAGGCCAAAGCCGTCGGCAAAGCCATTGCCCTTAAGGCCAAAGAAATGGGCATTACAACGGTTGTCTTCGACCGTTCCGGTTACCTTTATCATGGCAAAGTCAAGGCCCTGGCGGATGCCGCCCGCGAAGCCGGATTGAAATTTTAATTTTGTTTTTTAAGAGAGGTGAATTTGGCGAGGTTTAGTGACGATCAACTCGAATTCCAGGAACGAGTAATCCACGTTAACAGGGTGGCCAAAGTCGTTAAGGGCGGTCGACGATTCAGTTTCACGGCCCTGGTCGCCACGGGCGATAGGAACGGCAAAGTAGGAGTCGGCCTCGGCAAAGCGGCGGAGGTCTCTGATGCTATCCGTAAAGGCAGCGAGGCGGCTCGCAAGAACATGGTCATGGTCCCGCTTGTGAGCGGCACCATTTCGAGAGAAATCCTCGGTCGGTTTGGGGCCGCTACGGTATTGTTGAAGCCCGCCGCGCCCGGAACCGGAGTTATCGCCGGGGGACCGGTCCGTGCCGTATTGGAGTCGGCCGGCATTCAGGATATTCTGACCAAATCGCTCGGCTCGGCCAATGCTCACAACGTGGTCAGGGCCACCATGAATGGCCTATTGGATCTGGGACGCATCGAGGCGATCTCGGCTCAAAGGCTGGCGGAGATTAAGTAATCATGGCGGCAAAGTTGGAAATCAAGCAGGTCAGGTCGCTGGCAGGGTCTAGTGCCCATCAGCGCCGCGTCATGAAGGCGCTGGGTTTCAAGCGCCGCGAGCAGGTCGTCGTGCACAGCGATACCCCGACCATTCTGGGTATGATCGACAAAGTGCGTCATTTGGTAGATATCAGAAAGCGGGAAGAATAATCTATGGGCAGTCTTTCGACACTAAAGCCGAGCCCCGGCTCCACCAGGAATAAGAAGAGGGTCGGGCGGGGACCGGGCAGCGGACACGGCAAGCAGGCCGGAGTCGGCGGAAAAGGCCAGAAGGGAAGCTCGGGTTATAAGAGCAAGTCCTGGAACGAGGGCGGCCAGATGCCCCTGCAAAGAAGGCTTCCCAAGCGTGGCTTTAGAAATCTATTTCATGTCGACTACCAGGAGGTCAACGTCGGAGCGCTGGGCAGAATCGAAGTACAGGAGGTGACAATTGATACCCTCCGCCATCATCGCCTGATAGGCAGCAGGAATAAGCCTGTCAAGATACTCGGCGCCGGCGAACTTCTGAAGCCCCTGACTATCAAGGCTCATGCGTTTTCGGCCTCGGCCAGGGAAAAAATCGAGAAGGTTGGTGGAAAAGCGGAACTTATCTCGCCTTTTGCCGCGGATGGGAAATCCGGGGCTGACTCGAAGCGGTGATAATATGTTGACGGGGGCAATACAGGTGAGGAAAAATGGCGTTAGATAGTATAAGAAATATATTCAAGATTCATGAGCTGAGGCAGCGAATTTTCTTCACGCTTGGCCTTCTGGTTGTTTATAGGATTGGCGGCCATATTCCCACTCCCGGAGTCGATCTTAGGGCCATCGAGCAATTCGACCCGGGCGGCCTGCTCGGCCTCTTCGACCTGTTCGTGGGGGGCGCTTTCACCAAGGTCACCATTTTCTCGCTGGGGATCATGCCGTACATCTCGGCCTCGATCATCATTCAGCTACTGGGCGCCGTAATTCCGTTCTTCCAGCGGCTTCAAAAAGAGGGCGAAGAAGGCCGCCGCAAGATCACTCAATACACGCGTTACGGCACCGTCCTTATCGCGGCAACGCAGGCGATGGCCACCGCCATTTTCCTGTCGGAGCAGACGAATCCGAGCCTCCTGTTGACAGGCGTCTCCAAAGTCAACTTCATCCTCATGACCATTCTCACATTTACCTCGGGTACGATATTCATCATGTGGCTCGGCGAGAGGATCACGGAGCGAGGTATCGGAAATGGTATTTCGCTCATCATATTCATCGGCATTATCGCGCGCCTGCCCACCGCCGTCATCGATGAGCTCCAGAAGTTTTTCCCCGGCTTCTTCGGGCTGACCGGAGCCCCACGCGGCAATATCATCAAAGAGCTGCTGATTATCGCCCTGATGGTGATTATCATCGCCGCCGTGGTTCTGGTCACCAGGTCGCAGAGGAGAATTCCTGTCCAGTACGCAAAACGCGTCGTTGGCCGCAAAGTCTATGGAGGCACCAGCACGCATATTCCGCTCTCGGTAAACACCGCCGGCATCATCCCGATCATTTTCGCCCAGTCGATCATGTTCGCGCCGCAGACGGTTTTCTCGTTCTTCCCCGATAGCGATTTCATGGTTACGCTGTCGACCTGGTTTAACCCGACCGCGCCGCTTTACATGATATTCTATGCGCTCTTGATAATATTCTTCGCCTACTTCTATACCGCGATCGTTTTCAATCCGGTCGACCTGGCTGACAATATGAAAAAGCAAGGCGGCTTCATCCCGGGAATCAGGCCCGGCCAGAGAACCGCCGAATATATAGATAGAGTCTTGACCCGTATCACTCTTCCAGGCGCGCTCTTTTTCGCCATCATCGCTATTATGCCGAATATCATGTCGCGCGTTTCCGACGTGCAATTCTATTTTGGTGGAACAGGGCTTCTAATCGTGGTCGGCGTGGCGCTCGATACGCTTCAGCAGATCGAATCGCACCTGCTTATGAGGCACTACGACGGATTCATGAAGAAGGGACGGTTGCGAGGGCGGTATAGCTGATGAGGGTTATCTTCCTGGGAGCGCCCGGCTCCGGCAAAGGCACTCAGGCCAAGAGGCTGGCCCGGAAATTCGACCTGGACCATATCTCCACCGGGGATATCCTGCGTAACGCCATAAAGGAAAAGACGCCGCTCGGTATGAAAGCCAAGCTATATATGGACGACGGCGAGCTCGTGCCCGACGATGTCGTGCTGGGGATAATCAAAGAGGAGTTGACTCGAAGGAAGAAGGGTTTTATATTTGACGGTTTCCCCAGGACCAGGGCGCAGGCCGAGGGTCTGGAAACCATATTAAGGGAACTGGGATTGGACATCACCAAGGTCGTCAATCTCGATGTCCCCGACGAGATGATCGTATGCAGATTGGAGGCGCGCCGGCTCTGCAGGAATTGCGGGCAGGAGTATAATCTCAAGACCCGGCCTCCGAAAAAAGAGGGTATCTGCGATATTTGCGGAGGAGAGCTTTACCGGCGGCCCGATGATACCGCCGAGGTTATAAACAATCGGCTGGCGGTCTATCGCCAAAAGACCAAGCCGATCGAAAACTATTATCGCTCCAAAGGCGTCTTAGTCGAGGTCGATGGTGGCCGGGGATTCGACGAAGTATTCAAGGCCATCTCCCAGGCGGTTGCTGATCCAAAATGATCCAGTTGAAATCGCCCCGCGAAATTGAAAAGATGAGAGACGCGGGGAGGATCGTCGCCGAGGTCCTCGATCTGATCTCTGAAAACATAAGATCCGGTATCACCACCAGGTCGCTTGACAAACTCGCGGCCGACTACTTTCGCAAGAACAACGCGCGATCGGCCTTCCTGGGATACCAGGGATTCCCGGCCAATATCTGCGTCTCTATCGACGATGAAGTCGTTCACGGGATTCCCAGCAACAGGAAACTGGTCGAGGGCCAGATTGTCAGCGTCGACGTTGGCGCCATTATTGACGGCTACCATGGGGACGGCGCCCGGACTTTCGCGGTTGGGGAACCCTCGGAACAAGATAAGAAGCTCCTCGCGGTTACCCAGGAAGCGCTCCGCAGAGGCATCGAGCAATGTCGGGTGGGAAAAAGGCTCGGCGATCTGTCGGCCACAATCCAGGAATACGTGGAATCCCATGGATTCTCGGTCGTCCGCGATCTGGTCGGGCACGGCATAGGACGAAAAATGCATGAGGAGCCACAGGTGCCGAATTACGGACTGCCGGATACCGGAATCGAATTCAAGGAAGGATTGGTGTTGGCCATTGAGCCGATGATAAACCGCGGCAGATATGAGATAAGGATACTGCCGGATGGCTGGACCATAGTGACCGCCGATGGGTCGAATTCGGCCCATTTCGAGCACACTGTGGCGATAACGTCAAATGGCCCTGAAATATTAACCAAGAGATGATATGGCGAAGGAAGACGTAATAGAAGTCGAAGGAAAGGTGATCGAGCCTCTGCCCAATGCCATGTTCAAAGTGGAGTTGGACAACGGCCACCAGGTGCTGGCGCATATCTCGGGTAAGATGAGGATGCATTTCATTCGCATCCTCCCCGGCGACAAGGTGACTCTGGAATTATCGCCGTATGATCTCAATCGCGGCCGGATTATTTACCGGCACAAGTAAGCTCGTGGCTTATAACCGATGGAGTGGCAATGAAAGTTCGTTCGAGCGTGAAGGTCCGCTGCGAGAAATGCAAAATAGTCAGGCGTAAGGGTGTGGTCAGAGTCATCTGTTCCAACCCCAAGCACAAACAACGCCAGGGATAGGAGGTATTTCTTGGCACGTATTGCTGGTATTGACCTGCCGCGCGATAAGAGGATAGAGGCCGCGTTGCCTTATATCTTCGGCATAGGTCGGACATCGTCTCAGAAAATTCTCAAGAAGTCGGGTGTCGATCCCAATATCAGGGTGAAAGACCTGACCGAGGAGCATATATCCAAGATCAGGACTATAATCGAGCAGGAATATAAGGTCGAGGGCGCCCTGCGGACCGAAATCAACATGAGCATCAAAAGGCTCATCGATATCGGCTCTTACAGGGGTTTAAGACACAGGCGCGGCCTGCCGGTGCGCGGCCAACGCACACGCACCAATTCCCGGACACGCAAGGGCCCGCGCAAAACCATAGGCAGAAAAGCCAAAGCGGCAGAATAAACTTTTAGGATCAAGCTATAAAGGATGGAGTAATTGGCGGAACAACAGCAACCAACCAAAAAGAAAAAGGCCAAGAAAAAAGGGCAAAGAATCGAGACAGTCGGTATTGCCCATATCAAGTCGACCTTTAATAATACTATTGTATCAATCTCCGATACCAGAGGAAATGTCATCTCCTGGTCGTCGGCCGGCAAGTCCGGCTTCAAGGGCTCGAAGAAATCGACGCCGTTTGCGGCTCAGATGGCCGCCCAGGCGGCGGCCCGCGAGGCTCTGGAGCAGGGCTTGAAGAGAATCGAGGTCTGGGTCAAAGGCCCGGGCTCGGGTCGCGAGGCCGCTATCCGCTCGCTGCAGGCCGCCGGACTGGAGATAACTGCCATTCACGATGTCACCCCGATTCCTCACAATGGATGCCGTCCGCCGAAAAGGCGCCGGGTATAAGGGGGGTATGATATGGCAAGATATACAGACGCAAGCTGCCGATTATGCCGTCGTGAGGGCATGAAGCTGTTCCTCAAGGGTAACCGCTGCCTTAGCGAGAAATGCGCTATCGAGCGCCGAGGATATGCCCCCGGCCAGCATGGGCAGTCGGGTCGCAGGAAGGGCTCCGAGTACGGCTTCCAGCTCCGGGAAAAGCAGAAGATCCGCCGCATTTACGGCATATTGGAGCGGCAGTTCCATAACTATTTCGAGGAGGCCTCGCGCATGAAGGGCATTACCGGCGAAAACCTGCTGGTCCTGCTGGAATGCCGCATGGATAACGTGGTTTACAGGCTTGGTTTTGCCCCGTCGCGGAAAGCCGCCCGGCAGTTGATATTGCACAGACATTTCAGCGTCAACGACAAGGTTGTTGACATACCATCATACCAGGTCAAACCAGGGGACCTTGTCAAGGTGCGCGAAAACAGCCGCAATATCGATATGATTCACGCGGCCTTGAAAGATACCGGCAAGGGTTTCGAAATTCCCTGGCTGCGCCTGGATAAGGCAAAAATGGAAGGCCAGCTTCTGGAACGGCCCAAGAGACTTGATATCCCCACGACCGTACAGGAGCAAATGGTTGTCGAGTTGTATTCCAAGTAGAGTGTAACTGGAGGCGAGTTTAGATGAAGTGGAAAAGCATGCAGATGCCCAAAGAGGTTGCCCTCGATGAAAAGACGGCCACCCCCAACTACGGGCGATTCATAATCGAGCCGCTGGAGAGAGGTTTTGGGCATACTCTGGGCACGACCTTTCGACGGGTATTGCTTTCTTCGATACAGGGGGCCGCTGTCACCGCCATCAGGATTAACGGCATTCTTCACGAATTCTCGGCCATCCCCGGCGTCTTCGAGGATATCACCGAAATCGCGCTCAATGTTAAGCGGCTGAGGTTAAAACATTTAAGCGACGAATCCAAGACGATTGTCCTGACCGCCAATTCCAAGGGGAACTATAAGGCCGGTGATATCGAAACCGACCCCAATATTCAAATTTTCAACCCCGATCTGCATCTGGTGACTTTGAACGACGATGTCAAGTTCAGGATGGAACTGGATATCGATGTCGGGCGCGGCTTCGTTCCCGCCGACCAGAATAAAAAGCCGGGACAGCCGGCCGGTACCATATATCTCGATACCAGATTTTCGCCGATTATCAAGGTCAATTATAATGTCGAGGATACCAGAGTCGGCCAGCGCACCGATTACGACAAGTTGACGCTCGAGGTCTGGACCGATGGCACCATCACGCCCGACGAAGCCCTGACATTCGCGGCCAAGCTGATCAGGGACCATCTCAATATCTTCGCCAAGGTCGACCAGGAAATGGAAATAGTCGAGGAGGAGAAGATCGACGAGGAGGTCATGCGGATTCGCAATCTCCTCAAGATGCGGGTCGATGAGCTGGAGCTTTCGGTGCGGTCATCCAACTGCCTGCACGCCGCCAATATTGTCACCCTCGAGGACCTGGTCCGCAAATCCGAGGGCGAGATGCTCAAGTATCGCAATTTTGGACGGAAATCGCTCAACGAACTCAATCAAATTCTCGGCGAGCTCGGCCTGTCGTTTGGGATGGATGTCGATAAGTTCAAAGAACAGGAAGTCGGAGACTCGACTCTTCGAGAGGCAAAGGTTTCATAGATGCGACATGGCAGACACGTAAAGAAACTGGGTGTTAAAGCACCTCACCGCAAGGCCATGCTTGCCAACATGGCCAATTCGCTTATCATGCATGGCAAGATCAAGACCCTGACGACGCGGGCCAAAGTAATGCAGAGCCAGGTCGAACAGCTTATCACGCTGGCCAAGCGCGGCGATCTCCATGCCCGCCGGCAGGTGTTCGCCGCCCTGCGCGACGATGGCGCGGTCAAGAAGCTTTTCACCGAGCTGGCGCCGGAATTCAAGAGCATGAACGGCGGCTATACCCGCCGGGCCTTCTTCGGTCACCGGCTGGGCGATGGCGCCTCGCTCTCGATTGTCGAGCTCAATATCGAGAGGAAGGTCGTGGCCGAGCCCAAGAAGAAAGGCAAAGAGGAAACGGCCGGAGAGGCCAAGCCCGAGACCAAAGAGGCCAAGCCCAGGAAAGAGAAAAAGCCCAGGGCCGAAAAGGCCGGTACGGCTAAAAAAGAAAAGGCCGAAAAAGGCGACAAGAAAAAGAAAGCCGCCGCGAAATAATCTCTCTTGGCGAAAAACGAATTCGTGCCGTCAGGTCATATGCCCCTGCCGCGAAGCGTGCGGGGTCAGACTTGACGGTTCTTATTTGTAGCTCAGTCCCTGCTTGCCCCTGCTTCATGCGGGGCGACCTGACTCTTTTATTTTGATTAATGGGAATTTGCGGGCTTCAGAAGCCCTCGCGGGGGTAGGGCTATGCCGACCCCTGCGCGCTGTTGCCGGTGGCAGGTTGCCTCTTACAATAGATTGCGTCGCTCCTTCAGGCCCTCAGACCTGACGTCATTTTTATGGCAATTGGGCAGCCGGGTGGCATGCTTCCCGACCCATTTGGGGAGGAAAGCATGCTTTTTAGTGCTGGGCAGATTATCGTGACCGGATGGCCGCACCTGCCGCTTGCTATTCAGTTGTCAAAGATCTCGCACTCAAGAAGGCATGGCTCCTATCCCCGGGGACCATGGTCCTTCCACTAATAAGGCCCCTGCAAAAGATAATGCAAAATGTACATTCTTTTTTTGTCAAGTTGTTGAAGGATAACGAT
>Ga0154764_1073_pt1 | contig 15739 bp, 16 predicted proteins | sample Rifle2008BG16ft_FD_105772 | JGI IMG/M metagenome (GOLD analysis project Ga0154764, IMG submission 105772) | candidate division Zixibacteria bacterium RBG_16_53_22
AATCTACAATCAAAGCGGCTGGCGGCCCGGCCCGATGAGGACCACTGACCTGTTCAACACCATGCTCAAATGGGCGGGAAAACCAACTATAGATAACACCGACGGGGAAGCGCTGATATAGAATAATTTTCGTAGGTCAGGTCGCCTGCGACCTGACTGAGGTTGATGACAAACCGGCAATAAATTGAGTTGAGGTGTCGGGTAATTTAATGTAGGGGCGTATGGCGATACGCCCCTACAACATGCAAAATTGTCATTTCCAAGTATCGAGATTTTTTCTTATCAAAGTCATTTTGTCAACAGCCTGAGTCAGGTCGCCTGCGACCTGACTCTGTTGATTAGAAATTACCTCACCAATATCATCGCCTTGGATTCTCTGTACTTGCCCGCCGTCGTCTCGGCGGGATCATCCACATACAATTCATAGAAGTAGATGCCGGTGGAGACGGCTTTGCCGCGGCTATCAACGCCATCCCATATATACCGGTGCTCGCCAGCCTGCTGGCTCTCTCCAATGGTCAGGGATTTGACTCTTTGCCCGGTGATCGAATAGATCAGCAGGCTAACTTTGGCATCTTTATCGAGAGTGTAGGAGATAACCGTGCGGGCATTGAAAGGGTTCGGGTAGTTCTGGGCTAATGCAAATCGGTACGGCCCGCTCGGCCCTGGCTCATCGATCCCCACTGCCTGGTCAAAGTAATAAGCCCCGATATCGGCTCTTGTTGAATCGGGATCAAGAGGGAAAGTCGGGTCACCGGAATCGATACATGGTGAGCCAGGGAGGAGGTGATAATTATCGGATGCGGTATCGGCGAAGATAGGGTCCAGGAAAATATCATGGTCACCGTGCGGGAATACCGAGGTTGTATCGCCGAATATGAGGTTGTAATCCCATTGGCAATATACTGAATCATTTAAACTCGCTCGGACATTGCCGCCCAAGGGATTGAAGGCAATAATGTTGTTTTTTACGATCAGCGTATCCAGCGGCGATTGGATATTCAGATAGATGCCGCCGCCTATCCCCGAAGAAGTATGAATCCGCGCAGAATTATTAACGATGGTATTGTTGGTAATCGTTGTTTTATGCGCTTGAGACGAGCCAACTCTCGCAATGCCTCCTCCGTGCCCGCCGCCACCCGAGTAATACATCGAGGCCAGATTATCATAAATTAGATTATATTTAATCGTAGCATCGCCCAAAAGATATATGCCGCCGCCGTTTCCACTGCCATAGGCAGCGGCTGCCCAATTGTTATATATAATATTGCCCGTGACCTCGGCATGGCTGGTGCAGGGGGCAGATGAGTTTTCGAAACAGATTCCTCCGCCTATAAATGTGGCAAAATTGTTACTAATAATATTGCTTCTGATAATTGGGTTCCCACCCCAACATGCGATTGCCCCTCCCGCCGTCGCCATAAAATTACCATGCAAAATATCCGCCTCTATTACGGGAGCGGCATCCGGCCCTAATGACAATAAGGATAACCCATTGCTTCCATTCGAAATGAAAGAAAAACCCTTAATAACGCAGGTGGTATCGATCTGCCCGTTGATCCAGCAGCGGCCCTGGATGATCGTCGTGTCCGGCCCGTCGGACGCCGACAACAATATGTTCTTGTCGGCTAACTGCAGATATTCTTGATACTCTCCCGGCGCCACCAGCACCGTATCGCCATCCAAAGCCTCATCGATACCGGCCTGAATAGTGGCATAATCGGATGGCACATTGAGAATGCGAGTATGGCCCGTTTGAAATGAAGTTAAAGCAAAGGCGAGAGTTGTTAGTATTAAAACGCACTTAATCATATCACCCTCCGGTGATAACGACAAATTGCTTAATATAAATATGGGCCGCTTTTGCTATTTGTCAAGATCTTTTATTTTGTTGTAGGGACACGGCATGCCGTGTCCGCTATTTGCGATTCGCGGGTCGGCCGTTCTTAGAGTGCCATCTTGAGAATGGCATCGACGATAAGACCGGTGAAAATGGCAAAGAGATATATTATCGAATACCCGAACAGGGCGCGGGCTGAAGCGTTAGATTCGGATCTTAATATTTGAAACGACTTGCGGATGAATATCGCGCCAGCAACGACTGCCACAGCGGCATAGAGCGCACCGGCGCCCTCGAATACGCAGGCCGCGCTGAAGATTACCAAAAAGACCACATAAAGCAGTATTTGCCTTTTCGTGGAAAGATCGCCGCGCACCACGGGCATCATGGGATAATGCACCAATTCGTAGTCCTTGCGAAGATATAACGCCAACGCCCAGAAATGCGGCGGTGTCCAAAGAAAAATGATCATGAAAAGGATAATCGGGATAATGCCGATTCGCCCCGAGGTCGCCGCCCAGGCGATCACCGGCGCCATCGAGCCGGCCGCCCCGCCTATCACGATGTTATATGGTGTCCTGGGTTTAAGGTAGAGCGTGTAAAAAAGCGAATAAAACAAAATAGTCGCCAGGGCCAGAGCCGCGCTTAGGAGATTGTAAAACATGGCGAATATCACAACCCCGGCCGCGCCGATCGTAATGGCAAATGCCAATGCGTGCGACGGTTTGAGTTGCCCCAGCGGTAATGGCCGCCGGTTGCGCGTGCGCGCCATGCGGGCATCGATCTCCCGCTCGAAATACATATTGAAGGCGTTGGCCGAGCCGCCGGTCAGCGTTAGTGCCAGCAGAATTAAAATAAAGCGGCTTGCTCCCGAAACCGGATCACCCTGCCTTAGAAGGCCCCCCTCCAATACGAGTGCCGTGGCGCCGGTGAGAAGAACAAGCAGCATTATGGACGGCTTCATCAGTTTGATATAGCTTACTGTTTTTTTCAAAACCGCCAAAATTACAACCCCGTTTGATTCCAAGGATTTAAGTCAGTTATTTGCCTCGCGGTTCCCGCTAAATTCTGATACCTATAAATCGATTATGCGAATTCGAATTATATGAAAAACGATGGTCAAGTCAACGCATTTAGCGGCCTGGGCCGCAGCAGGATTAGGAGAATCGATAGGTCGAGAACTATTCCTGAATCCGCTCGATGTCCTCGAGTTTGCCGATACAAACCATGATATCGGTATCCTTGAAGAAGGTTTCCGGCGATGGGATGAACTTGAAGCTGCCATCGAGAACATCTTTGATGGCGATCAACTCGACATGATATTTCTGCCTTAATTTCAACGATGCTATCGTCTTGCCGTGAAAATGAGTCGGCGGCGCAATCTCCGCCACGGTAATATCCTCGCCAAGGGGTATGAAATCGAGCAGGTTCGGCCGGGAAAGCGAATGGGCCAGCTTCTTGGCCATCTCTTCTTCGGGGAAAACCACCCGGTCGGCGCCGACCGCCAGGAGTATCCGTCCATGATCCGAATCCTCGGCCTTGACTATAATCTCGCGGCACTTGAGCTCCTTGAGATGCAACGTAATCAGGATCGAGGCGTGCTGGTCGATACCGGTCGAGACCACGGCAGCGTCAAAATTCTCGATATCGATCTGCCGCAAGACAACCATATCGGTGGCGTCCGCAAGGAGCGCCTGGTTGGAATATGACTGCACCAATTGCACGCGAGATTTACCCTTGTCCATGGCGGTGATATTATGGCCTTCCTTATAAAGTGTCTTGGCCACCCCCATGCCGAAATTCCCAAGCCCGATTATCAAAAATTGTTTCACCTGATCTGTCTCCTCATGATATCTCAATCAATATATCATCAAAATCACCCGATCATAACGCTTTCTTCCGAATATGAAATCCTATCGGCCCCCTCGCGCCTGGCCACCACATAAAATAGCGTCAGAAGCCCGACCCGTCCTATTATCATCATAACCACCAGGATTAACTTACCAGGCGTGTGCAAGAAAGGCGTTATGCCCAGCGATAGCCCCACCGTGCCGAATGCCGATACGGTCTCGAAGAAATAGGCGAGCTCAGTTCCCCTCTTTATTCCTCCGGGGTGAAACCCATGCTCCGAGAGCATTAATAACGCCGAGGCTAAGAATATCAGGAAGGTTGCCAGAATGAAAATTGAAACGGCTTTGATAACGCTCTCATCGGAAACCGTCCGCCTGAAAACGTCCACCCCCACGCTGCCCTTCACGCGCGCCACGATAGCCATGATTATTATGGCGAGACTGGTGGTCTTGATGCCTCCCCCGGTTGAACCCGGCGAGGCTCCGATTGTCATGAGGAATATCGTCAGCAGGATACTCAGGACAGAGAGGTTGTTCTGGTCGACCGTGTCAAAGCCGGCCGTTCTGGGAGTCACCGCCTGAAAGATACCATCGATAACTTTCAGATGCCACGGGTCCCCGTCGTACGCGTTATTCATCTCGAGCAAGATGAAGCAGGCCGCTCCCGCAACCAGCAGAATCGATGTCGTGGTGATCACCAGCTTGGTATGCAGCGATGTCCGTCGCCGGCCGGGACGGTTAAATACCTTGTTGTAAATCTCGGTGTTGACCGTGAATCCCAGGCCGCCGACCACGATCAACGAGGCCACTGCCAGAAGCACCGGAATATTGCTATGCCAATCCTTGAGGTTGTTTGGCGAGATGCTCAAGCCGGCATTGTTGAACGCCGAAACGCTGTGAAAAATCGCAAAGTAGAGCGCTTTCAAAGGGGGGAGCTCCGCCACAAAGCCAAAAAACAACGTCACGGCGCCAATTCCCTCAATTATCATGGTTACCAGGAATGCCGCCTTCAGGATTGATCGGACACGAGTGTCGACCCGACTGGTAAATGCTGTTTTCAGGTCGAAAGTCTGGCCGGTGCTTATCCGCGCCCCGAATACCAGGAAAAGCAGGGTCGAAAAGGCCATTACCCCCAGGCCTCCAAGCTGCATTAAGATCAGCAGAACGACCTCGCCGAAATAGGTAAACGTCTCCGGGATATTCACCACTGTCAAGCCTGTGACGCAGAACGCCGACGTTGCCGTGAAGAGGGAATCGATAAATGATATCGCCCCGGCCTCGTGGCTGATCGGCAGGGTTAGAAGGATCGCCCCGACGATGATCGGTATGATAAACCAGATAATTAATCTTAGGGCGGAAGTGGCTCTGGCTAAGATTGGCATAACCTCATTTTATCACAAATAGAGCCATTTCTACAATTCCAAATACGGCACGGCATTGAGTTCGAGACCCGACCGCTCGCCGCGCGCCAGATGGAAATCTCCGCAGGCGGCGATCATGGCCCCATTGTCGGTGCAGAGCGCCGGTGATGGGAAAAAGACGCGCGCCCCGATTGGCTTCCTTTCATCGAAAAGCTCTCGCAGTCGTCTGTTTCGCGCCACGCCTCCAGTTATCGATACCTGCACCATCCCGAAATTCTCGGCCGCCGCCAGTGTCTTCCTCACTAACACGTCGGCTATCGCCTCTTGGAACGAGGCCGCCAGGTCGCCGCGCTGATCTGCTATGAAATCCGGGCTTTTGTCCTGGAGATAAACCGATACCGCCGTCTTGAGACCCGAGAACGAAAATTCGTAGCTATCCTTTCCCATCTGAGCGCGGGGGAATTTGATGAATTTCCTGTCACCCACCTCGGCGGCTTTCTCGATTGCCGGGCCACCCGGATACCCCAGGCCCAGGAGCTTGGCCACCTTGTCGAATGCCTCGCCGGGGGCGTCGTCCCGAGTTGAACCCAACAACCGATATTTTCCCCAATCCTCGACCAGGTAGAGATTGGAGTGCCCGCCCGAGGCCACCAGAGCAACATGCGGCACCTGCAGCGGCGCATGTTCCAGCCGCCCGGCAAAAAGATGTCCTTCTAAATGGTTGACACCGTAATAAGGAATACCCATCGCCAAATGGACCGATTTCACGAACGAGAGCCCGACCAGCAAGCATCCCACCAGCCCGGGGCCGCTGGTTACCGCCATGCCATCGAGGTCGTCAAGTGCTACCCCCGCTTGCGAAAGAGCCTTCTCGATTATGCCGACTAATTCGGTGATATGAATGCGCGAGGCTATCTCGGGCACTACGCCGCCATAGCGGGCGTGTATTTCCTGAGAAAGAATAATATTCGAAAGAATCTCCCGCCCATTCCGAACCACACCGGCGGCGGTCTCGTCGCAGGACGTTTCCACTCCCAGGACCAGCATAGGTTGTTTTAAACCCTGGATTTCACTGCGATCTTGAAATGATTCCCGTTAATAATGGTGACGCTCCTGAATTCCGAGACATCGATATCATACAGATCGATGAGGTTCAAGTCGTACTCATATTCGCCCGGCCTGGTGACCAGCGACATATCGACATAGGCGGTCACCCCGCCGGAGAGTGATAATTGCAGAAGTTGCTTTCCGGTGGCAATCACCGAAACCTGGGCCGCCCGGGGATCGATCTGTTCGATCTGGAGGCTGCGGTTGAGACCGACCGGCTGGATGCGGGCTTGATATGATTTTTCGTAGGTCTTTTCCGTGGCCACATGGAACCATAGCACCAGGGCCAGGAGAATGGCTACCAGCTTCCATCCGAAATTGGCGAATATTTTATCCTTCAGAGCCAAGTCACTTTTCCGACTGCTTGATAACTTTTCCTTTCGAAACCTCGCCATTATCTATCCTGATATTGAATCCGCAATCGGGATTGCTGCAGACCCACGCCTTGTACCTGATCTCGGACCCCTCGCGCCCGTAATCGGACAACGGCAGAAGCACACCCTTGCTGCATTTTAAACATTGTGGGTAATTTTCCAAAATTCCTCCCTTGGTTCCCTGTGGGATATATTACATATCAAGGACTTGCCTGTCAATTGAGAATTAACCGAACTTATCGATATGAATCGGCAAACAGCGGCCTGTTCTGAGTATTCGCAATTATTATTTATATGCCTCCTGATGGAAAGGGGCATTTTCGAGATATCTAGGTGCCCTTTGGAGTGGTATTGAATAAATAAATCGAGCCGGTTCGAAGCTGAACCGGCCCTGCCTAAAGTAGCCCCTACATAGCTGTAACGCCTGAAGAAGGCTACATGCGCAAGGTAAATGGTCATGGGCATGATGTCAATCCTTTTTTGGGGCAGACAGGGCGTCAGGCCTCAAACGACAATAGGTGCTATTTTGAGCAGGTCTGAGCTGTCGCTAATTCATCTCCAAACGGTCTTGGGCCAAGGTCTGATGACATATCTCACACAGAGGACCGAGAGGAAGAGGATCAGATATCGGGGCCGACTATTTTACTATGCTCCAAGCAGCAAGATAATCGCCGTCGCCGCCAGGGCTGCGAATAGGGTGCCGGCGAAATTGACAAAATCGTTGTCGACGAATCTGACCCCGCGCGCCAGGGTCGCCGGGAGGCCGCAGTGGTTCCGGCGCTCGGTCCGGCGGTGGCATTGATTGCAACGATATTGAGCTTGAAGCGAGGCCCCCAGAACAGAATCCAGGAATGACCCCGCCAATCCACAACAGGCGGCAGTTAGCCACAACATCATGTCAATCCAGAGAAACTCATCGGCAATGAGCCCGCCCGATCTGGCCACCAGCATGGTCATGATTGCGCCGCCTATCGAGGCGACAGTGCCTAAAATAGAGATGCCGCCGGACTGACCGGGATCGACACGCTTGAGCGATAATATGGAGACAGGCGAATCGGGGTGGAGTGTCCCGAGCTCCGTTGCCCAGGTATCGGCGGACGCCTCGCACAGGCTGGCCAGGTAAGGGAAAAACCAAATGATGTCGCCGGATAGGAAATAGACAAGCGCCAGCGCCGATGCCGCCGCGCCATTGGCCATGACCTGAGCAAAATCGCGCGTGCCGGTTTTGTCGGCGCCGGACAGCGATTGGATCTTTCCCGGTGTTTTGAGATGGGAAAATATACTCGATGATATGAAAAAGAAGAGCAGCGGTATCGCGAAAACAACTCCACCAAATCCAAATATGATAGTTCCCACCACGACCGTCCCAACTGCGCCCGAGCGCGAAAGGGCCTTGAATCTGTATGACAGCAGTGCCAGGCTCAAGGAGAGAATCAGCGCCGCCGTTATTTGGGCTAAAAGAAAATGCCGTGGAACTGAAGAGATTATCATCGTTCTAAAATAATAATTGTGAGTGATATTTCAAGGCCGCTGTGCAACGAATATCTTCTCATGTGGAAATGTCACTATGTGAATTAATGAGGCGGTCATCATGGCCACGCCGCGTCGGTTGGGAATATGTGCCAATTGCTCTCTTTTATTTATTGAAAAGGGTATCGGAGAAGGGAAGTTGGTCCAGGCCGAAGACACTTGTCTTTGTTTCGCCGGAATGATTCTTCAGGCCGGAGATTTTAAGAGCCATGTTGAAAATAAATTCGCCGACCTTATCGGGAGCGTCTTCCAGGCTCGGCTTTTTAATATCGGAGACCTCACCCTTGAGCCATGATTCGACCTCTTTGAAGCTGGAGAAGCTCATGGTCTTTACGACAATCGAGCCGGCCAGGTAATATTCGCCGGCGCTGTCATCGGGGACAAAGGCGACCTGCCCGGATGACATCAGAAGATCGATCGCCTCTTCCTCTTCATATAAGATATTTTCGATAACAAGGCCGGGAATTTTCTGAACGACCGTGTACTCCTTTTCCCAGGGATCGAATCGAATTCTGTAATCGACCTTTGCCTGGCCGGCCAACTGGTCGAACCATCCTGGCCTGACACGCCAGAGCTCGAGCCGATATTCGACCGATATCGGTACCCCCTTGTCGACATAACCGATTAGCTCGGGCGGCAGGGAATCGGTCAAGGCCAGTTGTGTGAGGATTTGGCCATTCTCGCAATGTGTAAATTTAAAGGCCGGCTCGATCGCATCAATATCGGAAAAACCCGCGAATGAGAAGGCCAACAAGGGAATAATGACCAGGGTCGTTTTCCTGGAGGGATTTCTACAAGATTTCTGCAATAATCCGCGTCTTTCGCCTAAAGCCACAACAGATTACAGGCTTGCTAAAATAACAGATCAAACCTGAATGATGCCACCGGCGATTTGCCGAGATCGTCGAGTCGTTGGGCCAGGTCGATCCTGAGGACATCGGTTACCAGGAAACTGATACCGATATCGGACTTGATATCTTTCGATTCAAAGTCATTTTTGCCGAATGCCGCCTTGCCGGCATCGAAGAAAACCCCGGCCCCAAAATCGCTCTCATGGAATAGCCAGATATAATCGGCATTGAACAGGGCGTAGCGATTGCCCTCGAATTCCTTGTAATCGTACCCTCTCAACGAGCCGATACCGCCCAGAAAAAATCTTCTGAAGAGCGGCAGGCGGTCGTCGGAATGGCCGGCCCGAAGCCTCACCATGACAGTCTGATTTCGCGCCACCGGCAGATACCCCTTGATTTCAAGACGAGCCAGTGAATAATCGAAATCCGCCGAATCGGAATCGGCGGTTTTCAATAGCTGCAGGTTCGAGAAGAGCCCCCGGCCGGGCAGTCGCTTATCATCGCGTGAGTCGTATGTGGCGGTCAAACCGTACTCCTTTAAATCGCCCGCGCCGGCCAGTAGATCCGCCGAATCAGGAAGGACGGTCGCCCAGTTTTGTCGAAAATCCTTCCCGCCGAATACCCCGTCCTTTGTATTTTTCTTGAGGTTCGAGATACGCATGGCATTTAAAAGAAATCCGGTCTCGAGCCGTTTGCCGCAAAATATGCCTGCCTCACCGGAGAATCCTCTTGACCAATAGTAATCGTAGGCATCCTCGCTGAAAAAGAACGCCTTCAAGGAGTTGTCAGTTTCGCTCAGGAGCCAGCGGTCGGATGTCTCGGCCGCCTGAAACATGGCCAGATCGAAATATGGGCCAACCTTTTTGCCTACGCGATGCCGGATCCCCAGTCTGTATTGCCACCTCTTGAGGGAGAACGCGTATGACCCATCGATTTCCATGCCGGGGTATCGTTTTTCGCTATCGACATAAATAAGCCGCGAGCCGAGCGCCAGGCCCTCAACGCGATTGAACCTCAGGCTCAGGCCGAAATCGGCATCATGCTTCTTTGCGCGGATATCCGTGCGCTCCACGGTCTTACCCCGCAGTTTCGCCAATGGGTCTTTATATACTTGTCCGAATGGGGCCGCGGCGTCGCCGTGAATGTAAGCCCCATCCCGAAGGTGAACATCCCCGAATACGGAAACGACATCGCCGAAGACCTCGCCGGAAATATCGATATCGCCGGAGATTGAGACGATGTCGCCCTGGATACTGGTCATGCTATCGATCATTATGCTCCGGAAACTGACGAAATCGCTACCCCGATCTCCATAGGCGGTTACCAATCTTTTCCTGCGGTATTGCCGGGGCGACATGTCATCGGTTTTCCAAGTGGGCACGGTTTCCTGATCATGATTGATCTTAAGCCGGCGAAGCTCCTCCTCACTCAATCCGATTCCGTCGACAATTATCCTGCCCTCTTCAATAAAAAGCTCACCGCGGACCATGATACCATCCGAGGTCCTTACGAAGGAATCACTGCTGAATGTGAAAGATTTGCTTATATTGCCCTTGTCGAGATGTACTTGGATCGAATCGCTGGATATCGAAATCTCGATATCGCCCTTGTCGAACTGACTGTCAACGGATTCAGCGGAATTTGAGATGGAATAAAATAACAGTACAATGACAAGGCAAAACGTCGCACCCCATTTAACATCGGATCTTATTTCGCGTTTCATATATTCTCCTTTCGCGCAATATAACGTGCAATCTGCGTGCCAGACAACATAAAGGATAAGGCGTTAATACATGGGAAGTTGATATCCGGATGCGGCATGATGCCGTGCTCGTTTCACACGGTCAAGCCTCTAAATCGCGGGTATGGCACACGGTATGTGATACAGGCGAAATATCCTGAATACATTGACATGTATGGGGAGTATAAATATATTCGAGAAAAACGGCCCCTTCGAGGGACCAGAACCCATTCCCGGAGATACAAAATGAAATCGCCTTTCGTGTTTGGCCCGGCGCTCGCTCTTGCACTGGGGTCGATATCCACCGCGCAGGACCCGCTAATGCTCAAACTCAGTCTCCAGCCCGGCTCCGCCTACATTTACATTATGGACATGAATCAAACCAATGTCCAGACAGTTGACGGGGAACAGCAGAAACTCGATCAGGAAATGCTTTTGGTCTGGAACTACGATGTTCTGGAAAGAGGCAAGAATCAGGTCATGGTCGTGAAATTGACATACAAGAGGGTAAAGATCAGCCAGAATTATGGCCATGAGATTGCCGAGTATGACTCCGATAACCCGCCCGATTACATTGATCCCTCGATGCGTGGCATGGCCTCGCTTCCAGGGACCGAGCTTATAGTACGGTTGACGCCAACTGGCGAGGTTCTCGGCATTCAGGGTGTCGACAAGATGCTGGATAAGATGATCGCGGCACTCGAGCTTCCTGATTCACCACAGCGGGACCAGGTGGTTCAAAATCTCCGCACGCAATTTGGGGCTGGCGCAGTCGAGCAGTCGCTGGAGCAAATCACCTCGTTTTATCCCGGTGAGCCGGTCTCGGTTGGTGATCGCTGGAAGGACACCACTGAGGCGATTTCCGGCTTTCCCATGGAGATCATATCGGAATATGAATTGAAATCACGGGAAGGCGGCCGGGCGATGATTGATGTCACCTCTGAGTTATTCTCAGACCCGCAGGACCCCATGGCCATGGGGCCCCTGACAATGGCCTATGATGTCAGTGGCAGCCAGACAGGAGTCATTACGGTCGAAGAGGATACCGGCCTGCCGATAAAATCCGAAATAAGCCTCGAATTCGCGGGCGACGTCGATGTCGCCGGCGTGCCAAACGAAAAATCCCAAAATTGGCCTATTTCGGCGTCAGGCAGCGTGGTTGTAACTTTCGAGAGACAATCCAGATAAGTCTGCTGGAACCAATGGCCTGAAAAAAGCTATAATTCAATTATACATTTCACGTTTTGGAGCCGATAATATATAAAGAGGGTTAGTTTAAAGGAGGGACCACATGCATAAGTTTTCAGCTGCCGGTTTGGCTGTCATATTATTGATTTTCGGTCTGGCGACCAGCGCACGATCCGATGTTGAATTTGGATTAAGCGCCGATGATGGCGGCCTTCGCGAATTTCACCTGGCAGTGGGTGATTTTTATCGCGTGCCGGAAAAGGAAGTGGTTGTCGTGCGGGAACGCCGGATTCCCGATGAGGAATTGCCAGTGGTATTCTTCCTGGCAAGTCGTGCCCGTGTGGGGCCGGGTGTCATTGTAGGCCTGCGGCTCGATGGGCGATCATGGATGGATATTGCTCTGTACTATGGCCTGGGCGCGGATATTTTCTATGTTGATGCCAGGGCCGATGGTCCGCCGTATGGCAGGGCGCTTGGATATTACAAAAATAAGCCTAAGAAAGAATGGAAATATATCAGGCTCGCCGATGATGACATTGTGAACCTTGTCAACTTAAGCTTCATCTCGAAACATTATGGGTATTCGCCCAACACGGTCATCAAGATGCGCTCCCAGGGGAAGGGGTTTATAGCAATAAACAGTGATGCCAAGCATGGCAAGATCGGCAAGGAGAGCAAGGGCGGGGTCAAACAGGCCAAGGCCAAAGAAGGCCCTAAGGGTAAGTCCAAGTCGAAAGGGGAATCCAAATCGAAGAGGCGTTAGAAATCTCCGAAATATTCAATCGATGCCGCTGGATTTGTATCCGGCGGCATGTTTTTTTCCGGGGATCTGTCGGCGGGGCCGCGCCCGGAAGGGCGGGAAACCCCCTATTAAAGCGCCTTTTCTTTATCCGGGCTTATTTTATGGCCGGGCCAAATTCGATCGCAGGGTCTTGGGGGTTTCCGCCTCGGTCTCCGACCGAGGGGCGGCCCCGTGGCCGGGCTGTATGAATCGTGATTCCATATTGTGGTTGATATGAAATTTTCCCGGATATAGTGATAATTATATTTTGATGATCTTATTATCCAAGAGGCGCACGCCGGCGATTACAACGACGACTGAGATCATAACCTCGCCGGAAAGCCGGATCAATTCCTTTAGGTCGTCCCAGCGGTTGAAAGATATATAATCTATCTTGACATCGGGAACCGACAGGATCAGGCTTCTCATCTGCTTTTCGATGGCGCCGGCGTTGCGGGCGCCTTTTTTTATCAGGCTGGCCGCCAGATCAAGCGATTGCTTGATTACCTCCGCTTTCTTAAGGTCACTTGCCGACAGATAGGCGTGCCGTGACGACATGGCCACGCCGCCTTCGGTGCGGACTATGGGGGCCTTCACGATTTCGAGATCGAAATCAAGCTCGCGCGCTATCTTGCGGATTACGGCCAACTGCTGACCGTCTTTCTGACCAAAAACGGCGAAATGGGGCTTGACGATATTGAACAGCTTGGCGCAAATCGTGGCCACGCCTCGGAAATGTCCGGGGCGACGAGCGCCCTCGAGGATTTCGCCGGTTCGGCCGGGGTCTATATAGGTATCGAATCCTTCCGGATAAATAGCACTCATCGACGGATTGAACACGACATTGGCGCCGACAGCCCCGAGCTTGAGACAGTCCTTTTTTAAGGAGCGCGGGTATTTGCGGAAATCCTCGTTGGGGCCGAATTGCGCGGGATTGACGAATATCGAGACCACCACTATATCGGCTTTTCTGAGCGCTATCTCGACAAGTTTCAGATGCCCGCCGTGGAGCGACCCCATGGTCGGCACCAGGCCGATAATCTTGCCATCGCTCCGGAGCGAATCCGAGAGCGTCTGCATCTTGCGAGGGGATTTGACGATTAGAAGGGGCATGGCAAGGCTATTATCAGGGCTGAAACCCGATATGCAAACAATAGCGCATTCTCATTTTCGGATTTTAGGGGTAACATAGTTACAATTCGACTCGGATATTTCTCTTGACATTTCGAGCATAATTAATTATGAATATAACAATCCGGTTTTCCGGAGGTGGATGGCGAAAGCCATCGGGCCCGCAAGGGCCTTTCTTTTTGCCTAGATGAATTTCTTGCCATATATATTTACTCGTATAGCATCACAATCATACTTGTTCTGAAGAACTTCGACGATTCTCACGGAGAAAGTCGCTAGCCTTCTACCAAGCAATCCCTCGTCGTTTAATATCTACGCCCGGCTCGGATAGGCGATCAAATCAGCCAGTTGCAGACCGCTGATATTGGCAGCCTTATTTTTTACCTTTAATTGGGAGCTCGTCACCGACTCTTGAAATTGTACAGGTTCAACAAAATCCGTTCCCTGTCTCCAAAGACGATTAAAAGATCCCTTCAAGCGACGATCCTCTTTGCCTCCTCGCGATTCAGCCATGACGTCCCCGTGGCGATTATGTCTATTCAACCAAAAGTTGAATCTTTCCAAAAGCACGGCCAAGCAGTAATGATAAGGATCATAACGCCAGGTTGTATATGTTTCCTGATGTTTTTTCTTATCCAGACAGACAGTAATAACCCTAAAGTCCCATTTCGCCAATAAGGCAAGTAAATCCTCATCAAATGCCATCCTTGCCTTCTTATCACTTAGGATTTGAAAAGGATATTTTGCATTTATCATTTCCTTCCGGTGAAACACTATTGGTTCATCCGGATGCGACCCGAAGTGCTTTATCTTTAGCGCTTCCATTTCAGGGTGAAGCACATCTTTAATATAGTCCAGGCTGCATATTACCCCGGTCAAACTAAGGAAACGATGGTTGGGATTATCCGAACTCCCAAGATCCGGATTGCCCACCTCATCTACATACATTCGAAATTTTGTCAAGCAGATGTTCCATCCATATGTCGAATTATAGCAAGAAAAAATCCCAAGTCCACCGGGAACTTGGTTTCAATATTGCACTAGGCAATTCAGGGATGATATGCCTCTTATGGTCAAAACATGCGCAAGTGTTAAAAAATGGGCGTTGATTGTCAGTAACTCTCCTCATCCCCCGGAAATCGCCCGGCCCGAACATCATCGATATAATCGCCGACGGCTTTTCTAATGACATCGGCGACATTCGCATAGGCGCGCACAAACTTGGGACGGAATTCCTCGAATAGGCCGATCATATCGGATATCACCAGCACCTGGCCATCGCAGTGCACCCCGGCCCCGATCCCGATTGTCGGGATACGGACCGATTCGGTGATCTCGCGGGCCACGTCCGGCACGACGGCCTCGAGCACGATCGCGAAACATCCGGCGTCCTGAAGCGCCCTGGCCGATTGCAGGAGATATTCTCTCTGTCGGGCGGTCTTTCCCATGACAAGGTAGCCCCCGAATTTATTGAGCGATTGGGGGGTCAGCCCGATATGCCCCATGACCGGGATTCCGAAATCGACCAACCGCAAAATCAACGGCGCAATCTCCGAGCCGCCCTCGAGTTTAACCGCCTGGGCGCCACCCTCTTTCAAGAACCGTCCGGCATTCCGAATGGCCTCCTCCTCCGATGGCTGGAAGCTCAAAAATGGCATATCGCCGACGATCAGGGCCCGTTCCACCGCGCGGGAGACATTGCGAGTTAGAAATAGCATCTCATCCATCGTGATCGGCAAGGTGGTCTTATGGCCGGAAACCACCGTAGCCGCCGAATCACCGACCAGAATGCAGTCTATGCCGGCTCGATCCATTATGCGAGCGGTGGGATAATCATAGGCTGTCAGAACCGCGATTTTGCGCCCCTCCTGTTTCATGCGCTTCAGGGACCGCGTGGTCACTTTCAATTGCCCGGCGGATTGTCTTTCAGGTGTCATAAGGCCCTCATTCGTCCCCGATTTTCCTGACCTTTTGGCTCTTGACAT
>Ga0154764_1047_pt5 | contig 15425 bp, 14 predicted proteins | sample Rifle2008BG16ft_FD_105772 | JGI IMG/M metagenome (GOLD analysis project Ga0154764, IMG submission 105772) | candidate division Zixibacteria bacterium RBG_16_53_22
TCCCCGCCGATGGCCCATCCTTGGGCGTGGCCCCCGCCGGCACGTGAATATGAAAATCGTGATTCTCGAACTCGGAGTTAGGGATTCCAATCTCTCGCTCATGCGACTGCAAGTATGACAGCGCCGCCCGCACCGATTCCTTCATGATATCGCCCAACTGCCCGGTCAGCGTCAGACCCTTCTTCCCGGGCATCTTGGTGGCCTCCACGAACAGGATTTCGCCTCCGGCCGAGGTCCACGCCAGGGCCGGCACCACTCCCACGTGCGACGTCCGCTCGGCGACCTCCTGGTAAAATTTCTCGGGACCCAGGAACTCGCGCACCCTCTGGGGGTCGACCTTCATGTCACTGACCTCGCCGGCGGCCACTTTCCTGGCCACCTTGCGGCAGAGCGTGCCGATCTCACGATTCAGGTTGCGCAAGCCCGATTCCCGCGTGTAATCGGAGATGACCTTCTTTATGGCGGCATCGGTGATACTCATATGATCCGTTGTCAAGCCATGATCCGAAAGGTTGCGCGGCACCAGGTATTTCTTGGCAATCGCCAGCTTCTCCAGATCGGTGTATCCCGGTATCTGGATGACCTCCATCCGGTCCAGAAGCACCGGCGGTATCGTCTCGAACATGTTGGCGGTCGTGATAAACATTACTGATGACAGGTCAAAGACAACATCGAGGTAGTGATCGGAGAAAGTGCTGTTCTGCTCTGGGTCGAGGACCTCGAGCAAGGCCGCCGCCGGGTCGCCCCGGAAATCCTGCCCGATCTTGTCGATCTCATCGAGCATGAATACCGGGTTGTTCGAACCGGCTTTGCGAAGACCCTGTATTATGCGGCCGGGAAGCGCCCCGATATATGTCCGTCTATGGCCCCTGATCTCGGCCTCGTCGCGCACGCCGCCCAGCGAAATGCGATGAAACTTTCGCCCCATCGCCCGCGCGATCGATTTTCCCAGCGAGGTTTTCCCGACTCCGGGAGGCCCAATGAAGCAGATGATCGGCCCCTTAAGCTGCGATTTCAGCTTTCTGACCGCGAGATATTCCAATATCCTGGCTTTGACTTTTTCCAGATCGTAATGATCCTCGTCGAGTATCTTCTCAGCCTGTTTGATATCCAGCAGGTCTTGCGTCGCTACCGACCAGGGAAGTGTCACCAGCCAATCGAGATAGGTGCGGCTAACTGTGTACTCTGCTGCCGAGGGATTCATTTTCGACAAACGTTCAAGTTCTTTCTCGGCGACCTCCTTGGCCTCGGCCGGCATCCTGGCGGCCTCTATCTTGGCTCGGAAATCCTCGATTTCGACAGTCCGTTCATCGGTCTCGCCTAATTCCCTCTGGATCGCCTTAAGTTGCTCGCGCAGGATATATTCCCTTTGCGATTTGCCCATCTCGCTGGCCGCCTCCGTCTGGATCTTCTTCGACATCTCCAGAACTTCGATCTCCTTGGCGATCAGGGTCGTCAGCCGCTTCAGACGCTCGCTGACATTGGCGATTTCCAGCGCCTCCTGCTTCTGAAGCGTGGTCAGGTTCAGATTCGAGGCTATCAGGTCGGCCAACTTTGACGGGTCCTCGGTGTTAATAGCCGAGACCTGCAGATCGTCGGGGAGATATGGCGCCAGTTGCACAACCTTCTTGAGTTGCTCCAGGATATTCCGCACCAGGGCCTCCGTCTCGACATTCTGCTCGAGCACCTCCTCGATTTGTTCGACCCTGGCCTTGAGATAAGGCTCGACCTCGATATATTCGCCGATCTTCACGCGCGACAACCCCTGGACCAGGAAACGGACGGAGCCATCGGGGAAACGAAGCATCTTGAGTATGGCGCCGACCGTGCCGATCTCAAAAAGGCCATCCGGGCCGGGGAAATCGACATCGGGGTCCTTCTGCGTGGCCAGGACAATCGGTTCGCCTGCCATCAGAGCGTCATCTATGAGTTTGGCATATCTGGCCTCGGAGATCATCAGCGGCATTACCAGCGATGGAAACACCACCGCCGATTTGATCGGCAGCACCGCCAGCGGCGTGGTCGATATCTTCTCTTTATCGAAAATCGCAGTGCCCTGGCTTTCGGGCTTTATCGAACCATCTGTCACATTACCCTCCAGTCTATCCTAATGCGAACATCATTCCTGTTGACGCGTCATATTATGGTTACCAACCATCATCTTAAGCAGGCCCCGAAAAATCGTGTCATCGCGAGCGACCGTAGGGAGCCCAGGCGGATCCAACGGACCCGGCAGGTCCGTCTGGACGTGGCGATCTCACCGCAAAATTCCGGCTCATTAATAATGCAATGAGATTGCTTCGTCGGCCAAATGGCCTCCTCGCAATGACCCCCCGTTTTCATTGGGCGGCCCAAATGGGCCCCTTGCTTGCCGCGCCTTACTCGGTTATTCCCCCATACTGCTCAATCTGGTTTCCAAGCCACGTCTCAAACTTCGTCAAGCGCTCCTCGGTGCTGAACTTAACCACGTATTCGCCTTTCTTGTTCGAGGGCGCATCGAGTGGATTCCACATAAACTTGAAATCGGCCTCCAACTTCTTGCGATCGCCTGCGGCTGTCTCCCACCCGGACGAGTCGACATCCTGACCGCCAAGGAATATCAGCAGGAAACTGTCGGGGACCATCGGCCGCTTCCTGATCTCAATCGTAAACGTGCGGAAACGAATCTTGCCTTCTTCAATCATCTATCCGGCTCTCCTGCATGACCTTTCAAGTTTCGGATACAAATATATAGCTTAAACATGGGATTTATGCAACTGTATTGAAGGCTTTCAAGTCACACATTAAACCTGAACAATATCACGTCCCCGTCCTGCACCACGTAGTCCTTGCCGTGCACGTGAAGCTTTGCCTCGTCGCGGGCCTTGGCCCAGCTCCCCAACCGATCCAAATCGCTGTATGCCACCACCTCGGCCCGAATGAATCCGCGTTGAATATCGCTGTGGACCTCCCCGGCTGCCTGGTGCGCCGTCTGATCCTTGTGTATCGGCCAGGAGTGGACCTCCACCGGGCCGCCCGTCAGAAACGCTATCAGGCCCAACAGCTCAAACGATTTGCGCACAATGGCCGATGATGCCAGCTCCTCCAACCCCAACTCCTTCATGAACTCGTCGCGCTCCGATTCGCTGAAAGAGGCAATCTCCATTTGAAGCAAGGCGCAGATATGCGAGAGTGCGGTTTTCGGAGTGCCGGACAGATTGGAAAATTCACTCTCCCAGCGGACACTGTCGGCGCATTGCCTTTCGTCGAGATTCAAAATGTACAGCATCGGTTTGGCGGTCAGGAATCGATATCCGGAAAGCTGCTTGGTCTCGCTTTCGGTAAAATCAAGCACCCGCAGAGGCGCCCCGCCATCGAGCGTCTTACGGCACTTTTCCAGCAGGTGCAATTGCGGCTCCTCTTCTTTCTTGCCGACTTTCATAGCGCGCGCGATTTTTTCCAGGCGCCCCTCGATAAGTATCAAGTCCTGCAAGATCAATTCGGAGTCGACATCGGCTATATCCCGCTTGGGGTCGATTGAGCCGGCCGGATGCGCCACATTGGGGTTCTCGAAACACCGCACCACCTGCAGCAGGGCGTCGGTCTGCCGGATCGAGTGCACGTAAGCGGCCTCTTTCTTCTTGTCGGTGCCATCATGCGTCAGGCCGGCGATATCGATATATTCAATCTCGGCGTGCGAAATCTTCTTAGGATTGAATATCTCCGCCAAACGTTCGAGCCGCCGGTCCGGAACTTTGACCACCGAGATATTGGCCGCCTTGCCGGTCGCATAAACCCCGACTGCGGCATGCGACCCCGAGATGGCGTTGAATACCGTGGTCTTGCCGGAAAGCGGCAAACCTATGATCCCTAACTGCAGCATTTCCTGAAGACTAATATATAGGCCAGCGGCATCTTTATCATATTTATTTTTTCGAAATCGGCCTCCGCCGCCAGATATTCCACCCTCGACGGCGCATAGAATCGGCGGTCGCCTGTTATTGGGTAGATGCTCAGCATGATATTGATGAAGTGCCGCATTAACGGTGGGAAATATGGTTCCGCCAGAATCAGAATGCCGTTGCCGTTTAGGATTCGCGCGGCCTCCAGCATGACAGGCACGGGCTTCTCCATATGATGCAGGACTCCCGAAATGACGGCGCTTGCGAAAGACGCGCTTTTGAAAGGTAACGTTTCGGCTACGCCCTCAACCAGGTGAAGCGAGTTGCCGAAACGTATTGAGCCTTTCTCACGAGCCAGCAATAGACCTTGCTTTGTTATGTCTATCCCGCAGACATCGTCGTATCCCGCTGCGAGAAGCTTGCCGGCTAACCGCCCGGGCCCGCAGCCGATATCCAGCAGGGGAGAAGGCGGCCGAATCGCGAGTATTTCCCGGTCCCAGCGATCAAGATAGGTGTTGATGAATTCCGAGCGGTCATAGAAGCCCGACCATTTTTCGAATGTATCGCGCGATGCTCGGTCCGATGATTTAAGGAGACTCAAGCCGGTATGTCCACTACGCTATTGAATATATAATTCGGCCGGTGTTTCACGGCGATTTTCTCGGCCGCCTTTGGGTCCCGTTGCGATCCGGTCAATACCCAGCATGTCGCCATCCCCAGTCGCTTGGCGCCGACCAAATCCGCGAATGGATCATCCGATACCATCAAAATCTCCCCCTCAGGCACGTCCCATCCCTTGATCGCATCGAGAAAGAACCGCCGTTCCGGCTTGCCGCAGACCACCGCTCGCGTAAGGGTAGCGTGCTCCAGGGCCGCCGCGATCGGACCGGCCGACATGGCGATCTCGCGCTTTTCGTTGACAAAACGCCGGTTGCGGTGAAGCGTGAACAGCACCGCCCCGTTCTCGATTATGGCGCTGACCGCCATATTCATCTTCTCGTATGTCAGGGTCGGATCATATCCCACCAGGATCGATTGCGCGCTGCTGTTTTCCACCGGCTCGATGCCTTGTCGGCGCAGGTAGTCTTTCACCGCCGGGGCCGCCATGGCGTAACACGACTTTATTTTTCGCCGACGCATCCTTACTACGGCCTCGGTCAGGCAGGTGAAGTAGTCGCTCTTCTCAAAAACGAATCCCTTCGATACGAGTATTTCATAGAGATCATCGGGCGATTCCGTGGTATTATTCGTTACCAGGCGGGCACGGACACCCCGAGGCGCCAGTGAGTTGAACCACTCGACTGCCCCCGGCACCGGCGCGTATAACTTGTCGAGTACGATAGTGCCTTCGATATCGAGCAGCAAATGGGTATAGTTTCTCATACCGCGTTAAGATATCGTCGGCGGTATCTGATTGCAACTGCGATATCAAGCGCCCTGGTGATGAGGTTGGAGGTGCCATTGTTCGTATACCCGTTTCATCTGGGCGATATGCTTCCCGGCGTGATTGGCGTATATATCGAGAAGATCTTCCGTTGTCATGGTTCCCCGCTCGGGATGAATGACTGCGTGTTGCCAGATCATATCGGGCGCTTTTCTCAGGGTCGAGTAAGACGCCGCTCGAAGCCATTTGAACAATTCCAGGTAGTCCTCAGCGCTCTGACTGGCATAATCCAGGTGAAGCGCCCATCCCTCTTGATCATAGGTCAAGATCGGCTTTCCCGGCTCCGAAATCGCCTTCCTGAAACGAATATACCCGTTGGCCTCGCTGTCGGCCAGGTGGATGATTATCTCGTGAATACTCCATGCGTTCGGCGACGGCTTGTAATGCCACATCTCGCGGGGCAGATGTCCTAGCGCCTCCGAAATTTCATAATAAGCATTGCCGTATACCTCGATCTTTTGATTTCTCTCGACATTAATCATCGCAAACCTCGTATTGCCGGCCCTTCATTTTTTTAGATTCAACAATCCCATGTCTGCCATGGTTCCCCATTTGCTTATTTATGAAATCATCCGGTTTTCCTTTTTTGGCTTTCGCCGGGCATGCCCGGTTATTAGCCGTCCCAAGCCGATGTCCCTGCCGACGCTCGGTCAGCCGCGACCCGAGCTGCCAAATCCCACAGCATGCACCTCTATTATTATTATTGCAGAGAATCATCCCTACTCTTATATTCCCCCGATGGAAAGGTGCGCTTTTCGTGGCTGATATTGTCGCCGGCAAGAAAGTCGGACTAAAGGAAAACTTCCTCTCGCTCCGAACCGCCCTCGGTTTTGCGGTGGCGGTAGTTATCATCTACATTTTCCTGCGGAATTTCCCGCTGGGGGAGGCCCTGGCCAGCATCGCCACCGCCAAATGGCCCTTTCTGGCCCTGGCCCTGGCAGTGTTCTATATTTCACTGCCGTTGCGCGGCGCCCGCTGGGGCTTCTTGCTCAGGCCGGCCGAGGTCGAGGTGTCGACATCTTCGCTGTCGCATTATTATTTTCTCTCCTGGTTTGCCAACGCCGTCCTGCCTGCCCGCATCGGCGATATCTACCGCGCCTACCTGCTCAAGAAAAACGAGGATGTCCCCATCTCACTCTCGTTTGGCGTCATCTTTTCCGAGCGGGTTTTCGACCTGGCCATCACCGCCAGTCTGGTGGTCCTTTCGGGTTCGTATTTCTGGGGAGTCATTAAAGGCACCGATGAGAGCCGCTATCTTCTGTGGGGCATCGTTGCCACTGTCTCCATAATCCTCATGTTTATCGCCGGCGCCTTTTTCCTCCCGCGCCTGACCAGGCTTGCGCCTCAAGCGTGGCGGCCGTCCCTGGAGCGTTTCCGGGGCGGCATTTTCAGATGGCCATCCCTGCTGCCCATCGCAATTCTAATGACGCTTGGCGTTTGGCTGACAGAAGCTCTCCGGCTTTACCTGGTGTTCCTGGCCTTCGATCTTAAAGTCGGGTTCCTGGCCGCCGTCTTCATTTCTCAGGCCGCCCTTATTCTAATTTCGATTCCCCTTTCCCCGGCGGGCCTGGGCCTGGTCGAGCTCCTCATGTTCAAGCTCCTGTCCTCGGCTGATATCTCCCTGACGACCGCCGGAGCGGTCACGCTGTCCGACCGCCTCATAAGTTACTGGAGCCTTGTCATTTTCGGCGGAATCTCTTATATTCTGTCCCCGAGGATCAGATGAAAAATTTCCTGATTTGCATTCCAACCTACAACGAGCGCGAAAATGTCGAGCACATCATCCGCGAGGTGCTGGCCCAGGGCCCCGATATCGAAATCCTCATCGTCGATGACAATTCCCCTGACGGCACCGCCTCGATCGTGGAAGGCCTTATGCGCGACGACCCGCGCATACATATCCTCAAACGTTCCGGCAAGCTCGGCCTGGGCACCGCTTATGTCGATGGTTTCACCTATGGCCTGACCATGCCCCGGATCGCCTACCTGATGGAAATGGACGCTGATTTCTCGCACGATCCCAAATACATCAAAGATTTCCGCGAGGCCATTAAGGATTACGACCTGGTTATCGGATCCCGCTATTCGGACGGCATCTCGATTGTCAACTGGCCGATGAGCCGCCTGCTGCTCTCCTATTTCGCCTCGATATATGTGCGGATTATCACCGGCATGCCGATCAAAGATCCTACCGGCGGCTTCAAATGCTTCCGCCGTGAGGTCCTGGAATGGCTCGACCTCAAGCGCATCAAGTCCAACGGCTACGGCTTTCAGATCGAGATGGATTTCTTCGTCTGGAGGGGCGGATTCCGCATCCGGGAAATTCCGATTCTTTTCATTGACCGGCGCGCCGGAACCTCCAAGATGAACCGCAAAATCATATTGGAGGCCATGATCGGGGTCTGGAAACTGTTCTTCAGAAAGCTCTTCCGGATTGATAAACTGCGCAGGCGGGAGGTTGCCCGGGGCAGGATCGCGCCCACTCCTCTCGAGCCCGGAGCGCCGTCAAGATAAGGGCCCCGCGTATCCAGCGATACCAGGGTCGATATTTCCGGGGATCAACAACGATGAAAACAAGCGCCAAAAAATTCGCTCGAGGAGCCTTAAGCTCCTTGCTCTTTTTAAAATAATGGTCTATATTGGGACCTGTTAATTTGATTTTTTTTCGCTGCAAAAGGAGAGAGTTGATGAGGAAAATCATTGGCATTGTTGTGATCTTGCTGATGGCATCAGGATATGCAGCTGCCGCCGAATACTGGCATTTCGGTGCCGGTGTCAGGCTCACTGGCGTCATGCCAGGCAAGGATTATTCTAATGCCCTGGGCATGGGGGCGCTTCTCACTTTCGGTGATCCCGACTCGCGATTCACCACTCAAATGGATTTCGACACCTGGAACGCAAAATTCACTCGCGACGGCGAGATGGTTCTCGTGAGCACGCTGCAACAATTGTCCCAGGACCCACCGGACTCGGTTTGGAAGCTGGCCGATCACAAATACTCCGGAATCGGATTCGGTATTTACGAGAAATACCGCGCCCTCGATATCTCATCCACTTTTTCCACTTATATAATCGGCGGCTTCGGGGCCTACTTCCTTGATTTTCAAAGGGAGGAACGCACCGATTACGCCACCGTGGAATTCCGCTCGTACGGGCTGCATTCCCTCTTCCAACTGGCCGGCGGTTTGGGGCTTGATGCCGCCTTCAGCCGGCACGTGGCCTGCTTTGTCGAGGGTAGATACGTCGGTATATTAAACGGCGAAAAGGACGACCCCGCGCTTGACATCAAGAGAGAGGATGCCAGCCTGGTGAAGGGCTTGCTCGGCATTCGATATACATTTTAAAATAACTCTTATGCCTCAGGATGTCGGCCACCTGGCCTTCCATCCTGAGGCATATTATTGCCATACCCCTTGTGAAATGATCTAATCGCCTGGCTTGCCCTGTCCCCTGACCCGGTCCAGGAGGTTCCTCACAAACCGAAGCCTCTCGCGTCTCGATTCGAAATATCTTTTGGGGATGACATAAGCCAGTTTGGGGCTGGTGTAGATCAGAAACAGCCTGGGTATATCCTTGATGGCGATCACGCGCGGCCAGACGGTCGTGGCCTGTTTAATGCCGGTTTGGATATGAATTCCGGAATCGTCGAATGTATAAACGCGAGGCTGCATCTGGCTTTCCACGGCCGGGCTTTTGAATATGAATACCTGCAGGAAAAGTATCAACGGCTGCGAAAATCCGACCGCCAATATCAACACCCCCCACATTATGACTATCTTGAGCATGTTCCTGAATGCCAGGTCAGGATGAACCAGGGAGACGAATACTATCCCCATGAGAACAGCCAGTCCGATCGCATCCATGAGCACCAGCCACCTGATATGATGGAAGTTGTACCGGGCGATCTCACCCCTGGAAAGCCTCACCTCGATTTTAAAATCTATCGGCTCCATGCTCCCAATATATATCTCGACAGAAAACTGGGTAAGGGGAATTTGCCCTCGGGCCCGTATTTCGTCAGGCTGCAAGTTGGCGAGTTCACCGAAATCCGCAAGGTGACCCTTTTAAAATAAGTGGCCAATCGGTGTCACGCATATTCGCTTTGATTACCCTTTGGTTTGCCATATATTGCCCGCTAAATGAATTTATTGGCGGCGATAGCTCTAACCATAACATTATTGTCCTATCCGTCCGGCTTTGAGGAGGGAGATTGGGTCACGATAACCAATTTTCGTTTCATCACGTCAGCGGCCATGGACCAGAACAATGTCTATTTCGGCACGGTCAACGGCGTCGCGCGATACGACCGATATGTCAATCGCTGGCTCGACCCCATGACTGCTACCGACGGCATCCCCGACCCATACATCGAAAATATCGCCTACGACCCCAATGACGATCGCGTCTGGGTAAATACCCGGTATGGTCCTTCTTACTATCAACCGACATTCAGGCAATGGTATGCGGGAACAGAATTTCCTCTGAACCTGGCACGCAATGATTTCAAGGCCTCGGCCCTGGGTGTGCTGGTCACCGATTACGGCTATACTTATCAAAACGGCAGGCTGACCGATCTTAATTTTCGCACCTTCCAGTTGACCAGGGGTGTCGACGACAGTTTCAACCATCTCTATGTCGGCACCTGGGGTCTGGGGGCGGTTGTAATCAAACCGCGCTATGGCGACCTCAAGCTCCTGCCCTATGGCATTTACACCGAGGAGGTCACGGCGCTGATCCGGGTCGGCGATAAATTTTGGATCGGGGCCGGCCTCGATGAGTTCGGCGATCCGGGAATCACACTCTGCGACACCTCGCTTCAACAATGGAAATATTATGTGCCGCGCTACACAACCGGCATCGGGTCGACCCGAATCTCCTCGGCGCTGGGGGATGACAAAACCGCATGGCTGGGGACCGATTACGGCCTGCTGCGCTACGATTATGATAGCGAATCATTCACAACACTGGCCGATTTCTCACCCCTGCCCTCGGTGGTAGTGAACTCCCTGGCCATGGACTCGGCGTGGATTTATGTCGGCACCGACCGCGGGCTGGGATTCGTGAGCAAGAGTGGCCTCTTTGAGCGGCGTCGGCAGAAGAAGCCAGAGGAGTCGGGCGATACCATCCAGGCCGTCAGGGACGAGGCCGGAGCGCCGTTGACCGGCAAGAATCGCCTTCAAGGATGGCGTGTCAATTGCCTTAAGGTCATCGATTCTTATATGTATGTCGGCTCGGACCACGGTGTGCTGCGCCGCGTGGTCAACACTTACGGCGATTTCGAATATATCAACACTCCCCAGGGGATGCTCTCCGACGATATCCTCGATATCGCCAGGAATGGTGACTCTCTCTTCTTCGCTACCCGCAACGATATCATCGTTGTAAATTTCAAAACCGGCCAGGCCACCACTATTTCGGATTCAAAAGGTTTTGGCCGGTGGCAAATCAGGAAAATCCTGGTCGACAGCCTCAATCTCTGGGCGGCCACCAGCTCCGGCTTGTGGAAATACCGCTTGTCCGACGGTTATAACCGCCTTTTCACGCGCTCCGATGGCATGATTTCCGACGATGTGCGCTCACTTGAAATGCTGGGCGATTTCCTCTGGATGGCCACGCCGCAGGGGGCAATCCGATTCCACTGGAACCGGCCCGGACATATAGATTAGACTGCCCCTCTCTCATCCCGCTTTAGCTCAAGTGCACGAATCGAAGAGGGCAGGCAGGCTTGCTTGTTGCACGCCGAATTGAACCGGAACGGCGGGTATCAAATAAGCAGGCCGGATACCTGGTATTCAAGAAAATCAACCGACACCAGACAAACGATTATCGCAGCATACTAACCATCAATAACTTACCTGGGCGATGCCGGCCTCATTCCGCTTGGCATATCATTTGTATTAGATATTGCTGTAAGTCGGGATTTAGTGAGATTCACATGATCCAAAAGGCGGAAATGAGGAAAGGCTTATGAGAACCTTCAAAATGATTTGGCTAATTTTCCTGGCCCTGGCAACGACCGCAAATGCGAGGTTATTCGATGACCAGCGTAAAGGCCCTATTCTCGGAGGAGGTTTGGGACTGGGCATAACATCATATACCGAGCCCTGGAAGCCCAGCGGTTGGATGGATTTCAGCCTGCATCTGGCCGTGGCGACATCGCTCCAAACAGATTTGAAGGCCGGCTGGGGGCTTGATCAACAAAATGAGATATTTATCACGTCGAAGATTTCCTGGTTTTCCGAGGATTTCAACTCCGGTTATCAATCGCCATCGAAAGATATCACGGTCGCCGACGGCTTATTGGGAATCGCGGTCACGCATTATTTCAATAGCCAGCCACCGTCGTTTTTTATAAGCGGCGGAATCGCCCGGGCCACCTGGTCAAGCCCCTTTGACGGGGAATTTCTGAACTCATTGGACGGAACAGGATTTTTCCTGGGGATCGGTCATGAGATCAAACGGCATTATTGCATCGAAATCGACCTGCTTTACGGGAATGTCGATTTTCCATCATATGATGCAAGTGAAAGCATCGGATCGCTCACCCTGAGAACAGTTTTCATCGGCACGGCCTATTGATTGAAATGACATCTTATGGCCCCGGATAAGGCTACTCGACCCTTGTTCTGATCAATTTGACCACAATGCCGGAGGCGGTGGGGTCGACACATCGGGCGAATTCGGTTGTGACGCCGTCGGGATCGATCACCTTCTCATAGGGCGTCCCCTTGTAGGTCCAGGGGAGCGTGCCGCCGTAGCGCAGCGCCTGAATCATGCCGTCGATAGATCCCAGCAACCAGGGGCAGAGCCTGCCGCCATCGTCGGGGTAGACAAATTTCTGGCCACGCTGGTAACTCTTCACGCCGTTACCGCGATACATCCAGGCGCAGATGCCCTCTTTCTCCAGGCTTTCCGGGTAGATGATGCGATCGCCGTCCCTTTGCAGTGACCCGCCTTTCCCCTCGAATATTTCAATTTCCATTTTGTAGGAGGGCATCGGTAAATCCTCATACATTCTCGCGCGCCCATTTCAGGGAGCGCAGGATTAAGATCGTTTATCGATCCGAATTTATAAAAAAATGACGGATGGTGTCAAGGATGTTATGGGAGGCGTTGTTGGCAGGCACGTGAGCGGGGAGTTGGTCTCCCCGTATGATGTCGCCTCCCTAAAGCCGTCTCACTAACATGCAGATATCGATGGCATGGCCGCGCGCCGGCGGCGGGATATTGGTAATGCGCACGATAGCGTTGGCAATCAGGTCACCCTCGAATCTATACCCCAGCGTATCGGCCGGCGACCAGACAAATAGCTGTTCCCCGATATCGAGGTTGAGCGCTTGTTCGGGCATATCGTTTTCCAACACCGCTTGAAATTCGAGGATATATCGGCCGGGCTCGTTCATCAGCGGCCATTGAATCTCCTGAACCGGCGCCTCCAGACGGCCGCAGTATTGCAGGACCGTGTCGCGCACAATCACCGTGTCCAGCGGCACATATATCGTATCACCGGGCACAAAAACTGTGTCTGCAGGTGCATAGACCGTGTCACCGGGGACATATAGCGTATCGCCGGGAACGTATATCGTGTCACCGGGCACGAAAATCGTATCGGCCGGCGTATAAAGGGTATCAACCAGGAAGACCGTATCGGCGACCTGAATTATCACCACGACCGTATCGGTCCGACCGGTGACATCTTCCGTTGTGAGCGGGCTGGAACAGCTCATAATCTGCGCCGCCGCCGAGGCAACAGCCGCGATTGCGATCAGCCACAGCATCCTTTTTCCGAATGATCCGGTCATTTGCCGCCTCCGATCAACTGGTAGGACAGCGATACCAGGAATTGATTCCACCTGATATTCGCCCTGTCGGTGCCATAGACTTTCTTGAGTGGATGGTAGTATGCCCCTATCAACACTCGCGGGTAAGGGGAAACGCGGGCCCCTAAAACCGGCCCCTCTGTCATCCTGACATAGCGATAGTATGCCTGCGAGATATCCTCATGCCGAAGCCACCCGGCTGACAGACCAACCGGCCCGGAGAACCGGGGATAGACTGTGATCATCGCGCCGGCCAGGCGATGCCATGTATAAAGGCGACGACCGGCGAAGCTGGAACGGCTGTCCCACCAGGTATGCCCCACTATGCCCTGAATGTACAGCCATCGCTTATAGACAAACGCACCCGTTCCAGTGGGCACGACACCGAATGGAGTGGTGGAAAGCCCGGCTGTCATCTCGATCACGAGGTCACTTACCAGTGGATGGGCGCCGGGCTGCTGTCCAAGCGGCCGATTTCGGAGTGAGTCTAATTGCTTTTGCAGAGAATCAAGGCGGGCGGAAAGACCGCCGAATCTGTGCACCACGCGAACACTCACGTATCGAAACTCCTGCCCCTCCTCATCCTCCTTCATGGTTTCGATACTGATCCTGTTGGAATCGGCGTTAAGGCGTTGCACGAGGATCTTCTCAACCAGGTCGGCCCGTCCTACAGACAGGCCGGCGTTTTTGGCGTCGTGACCGGCGCGGTACCGCACGGCGTCGCGGCTGCCCCGCACGACAATTTCGGCCAGCGGATCGACATTCAGGCTCTCCGCCAAGGCCTCGAGCTGGGGCAGGTAGGGTTTGAAGAATTGCCTGTCGACACTTTCCCCGGCGCCGAGAGGAAATCCGCGGATAATGACCTCTTGCGCCTCGACCGCGCCGATGGCAACAAGGAGTATCAGCAACCCCAATCCGGAAGTGCTGGCCTTATTAGTTTTACTCACAAGTGACCTCCCTTTTCTTCCGGGGGCAGGCGACCGATTTGTGCGCCTGGCCTGGAGCAAAGGAATAATTCAAGACCCCCAATATCCCATGGGGTCAAACAATGATATTTTTTGGCCAGTACCTTGAAAAGAGTCGGTTGGGCGGAAACTCTAAGAGAGCGTGACGGGTATGCTTTCCCGAATTCATTCCCCCGAAACCATACCACCGTCAGCTTACCACTTTCAATATACTCCCCTGAACATCGATTGCAAGTGCGAATTTTGAACAGTTCAGTAGGTGAGATTTCGCAGGACATGTCACCAAAGTCATTAACAGGCAACGAACTATGGCAAATTAGCGGACCTCGTCCCGATGTTGTCTGTCACGGAATTGATATGGTTGGTGCATCGGTCGAAGGCTCTGCTTCCGGTTCCTATTCTCCGTTCCTCCCACTTTTCTTCGATCTGGCTTTCTGGATTTAATTTACTCCCACTTTGTCTGTGGGAGGGATCCGCGGATCACAATATCCCACGGGTTCGAAGGCATCCGGGCCCGGACGTGAGTCCTTCCACTAATACGGCCCCTGCAAAAGAAAATGCATTTTGTACATTCTTTTTATGTTAAGTCGTTGCGACACAAGGAGAGGATTTTTCGAGTTGAACCATATGGATATTATTATCTGTTAATATGTCTAAAGCCTACAAAAAGATTCAAAACCATTATTATTCTGCCGATAAGGTCTATATAACACAATCAAGGAGGTAGTATGAGACTTTCGAGGATGTTCGTAGTAGCCGTTCTCGTCGCCGTGATGGCGGTTGGCGCGACGGCATTCGACGGCCAGAGGAAGGGATTCCTCCTGGGAGGCGGACTCGGCGCGGGAATGATTACATACACCCAGACCATGGAATATGGCGGCCTGTCGATTACAAGCGACCGCGAGAACAAGGGCGCTTTCAATACCGATTTCAAGATCGGTTACGGTATTAATGAGAGGACCGAGGTCTATTACACGTCGAAGGTAACCTGGTTCGGCATGGACAACTCGGTTGGCGATGGTGTGACGATTGCCGACGGCCTTTATGGAATCGGTGTCTCGCACAGTCTCAAGAGCTGGATTCCCACCTGGTACCTGACCGGTGGATTGGCCTTGGCCACCTGGACCGCCCCATTCGAGGAAAATTCGAGCACCTGGAGCGGGCTCGGATTTTACCTTGGCGGCGGCTATGAATTCTCGAGGCATTACAGCGTCGAATTCGATGTTATCTACGGCAACCCGGGCGACTCCGAATCCGGCATGGAGGCCAGCGCCAGCTCGACCTCTTTCAGAGCCACCTTCAACGCCCTGGCCTA
>Ga0154764_1168_pt1 | contig 15419 bp, 16 predicted proteins | sample Rifle2008BG16ft_FD_105772 | JGI IMG/M metagenome (GOLD analysis project Ga0154764, IMG submission 105772) | candidate division Zixibacteria bacterium RBG_16_53_22
GCGCTAGTAGTCTTAGATAGCCCTGGGCCGACCCACACCGGTGCTTGGGATGCGGCCCCTCAAGAAAAATCATTACCCAAAATATATCTGCTCAGAGCCGGCCATTGCGCCTCCCACGTCATATACTCCGCTGCGGCCACGAGTGATCCCTTGAAATGACCAGGCGGTAGGGCCAATAACTCATTTACAGCGTTCGCAATTCCGCGGCTGCTGTAGTCAGAAAACACTACGCCGAGATGGTGTTCATTAACTACCGCCCTAATTGTCGGGAAAGCGGGGGCTATGGTTGGAACGCCCGCCTGTACAAAGTCACTAAGTTTCCCGGGCTCACAATAAACGTTGTTTAGTACCGAATCGTCATAGATTATGACACCCGCCCTAGATGCGCGGGCATATGGAAAAACCATTTCGTGTGGAACGCTTTCCAAAACAATTATCCTACCAGAGGTCGATGAATCCTTGAGCAGTGGCTCAATATTCTCAGACCACCACGGTTCTTGTTTCTTGCCCATCAACACCAGAACCGCATCGTCACGAAAGTACTTCGCGGCTTCCACCAAGCGATCAAGCCACCTGCCCTCTGAGAGCATGCCCTGATATAGAACCACCTTCTTGTCTCTCGGAATGCCATGATTTACCGAAAAATCAACGGTAGATACCGAGGTATCAGGGCGAGACTTATAGTTGTGAGCTATAACCGGTTTGATTCGGGAGTAACGCCTTTCGACGTAGAACTTAGCCCTATGCTCATTTTGAGTGATTACTGCATCTGGCTTCATCAAGAAGCCTAAAATCTCCATCACCACAACCAACCAAGAGTATTTCGATCTCTGCTTCCCATAAATCTCGAATGGATAGTAAACTGAACGGCATCCATAAAGCCTTGCCCAAGTTTGGGCAGCGAAAAAACCAAGTGGTAAGAAAGTAATAATCAAATCCGGTTTGTGCATATTAGATAAGTCATGCACATCTTTGATGAAACGTCTACTGAATCCACCCGCACCGTATACCCTCTTAACATAACCGGGGTTTTGGGCTTTTGATTTTTTCCACTTTGCAAGGGAAAGAAAGATACCAATATGGTCATCTTTTATCTCCTCCTTTGGAGAAAGGCTCGCCATAAAGATCCTTGCCTTTGGACAGTGATCTTTTAAACTTTTCAGTAACAACTTTATAAAGGGCTGCTTTAGATGATCTTTTTCGTAAAGCAATAAAATAGTCTTTGAGTTCATTGGTGTAGATACGTCCTTAGAATCTCAGCGATCTGCGCGGAAGAGGTGCCATCACCATAAGGATTGACAACCGAAGCCATTCGCCGGTATTTGTCGTTACAGGTTGCGACTGACATTAACCCCTCCAAAATGGATTCTTCCTGAGTGCCGACCAACTCCGCACATCCAGCCTCAATACCTTCCGGGCGCTCCGTATTGTCGCGAGCAACCAGAACCGGCTTACCGAGCGATGGACCTTCTTCCTGAATCCCGCCGGAGTCCGTCAGGATGAAATGCGAACGGCGCATTAAGCTAACAAAAGCTCCATAGGGCTGAGGGTCAATTAGTGTGATTCTTTTGTTTCCAGTGAGTAGAGACGTTATTACGGACTTCACAGCAGGGTTAGGATGAACCTGGAACAAGACCTGATAGTCAGGAACTCTCGTGAGGAACTTCTTCAACGCGTTGCAGATATTTGCCAGCCCTCTTTCATGATTTTCTCTTCGATGTGAGGTAACCAGTACGATCTTGGTCGAATCATCAATCAAAGGAAGATCATCAGGCAGTTGCGGAGCCTTGGCTTCGAGAATCATCGATGCGTCACGCAGCGCATCTACTATCGTATTTCCTGTGAGATAGATCGAACTCTCTGGCACCCCCTCTGAGCGTAGCGCCGCGACGGATCTAGGCGTTGGAGCAAAATGAAGGTCGGCGACAACTCCGATCATCCTTCTGTTTATTTCTTCTGGGAATGGCGCATATTTATTGAAGGTTCTCAACCCTGCTTCAACATGAGCGATTTTGCAGCCGGATAAGAACGCGCAATAGGACGCAGCAAATGCCGACGTAGTATCACCCTGCAGCAGTACCCAATCAGGGCGCTCGCCGGCAAAGAGAACACCCATCTCTTCAATAGCGCGCGAAGTAAGTTCGGAAAGAGATTGACCAGGTTTCAATACGTTCAGCGTGATGTCCGTCCTCACGTTAAAGAAGTCCATCACATCACTCAACATCTGTCCGTGCTGTCCGGTGGCGCATATCTTGACGTCGAAATCCGCACCCTGGTTCCTGAGCGTCTTTATGACCGGTGCCATTTTAATTGCCTCCGGTCTCGTCCCAATTACGCAAATAATTGACTGCTTCATCTCTGTGCTACCAAACCTATTGAAACCTCTGTAGATAATGTCCGTTGGGTTGGATGCACGTAATGAGGCCATCCGGAAGCCAAAGCGTGATAGTCAACTAGCACGCATTCTTCGTAATCGTCCGAGCAAGTGCTGCCGCAGCAAGCGAAACGGGTGCTCAACACGATCAGTCAATGACTCGACTTGTCTGGAAAGCTGTGTGTTGGTCTCTTGTGAGTTGGCAAGCGCGCTTGCGTCGAGATCAACCCAACGCTGAAGATCAGAACATTGGGACTCAAGTTTTACCGCACGTAGCTCGGCCTGCTCGCGGTGGGCGGTTTGCGCAGAAAGCCTTTCCTTGGCCTCGGCGAGTCCTTGGCGCAACTCATTGCTGAGAGATTTGAATTCTCTCAGGCGTGATTCGGCCTCCTCACGACTGGCGGTTTGCGCGGACAGCCTTTCCTGGGTCTCGGCGAGCCCCTGACGCAGATCAGTACACGCAGACTCGAGTTCCCTCGCGCGCGATTCGGCCGCCTCGCGGTTAGCTGTCTGCACAGATAGCCTCTGCTGAGCCTCGGCTAACCCCTCGCGCAACGCGTTGCAGAGGTACTTGAATTCTCTCAGGCGTGATTCAGCATCATGAGTGAGAGGAATCCATTTCCTATCAATGACAATGCTCAATAACTCATTAAACGCCAGAAGATCATTGCATTCCTGAATCTCTTTGAATTCCTGCTCCCATTGCGCACTGTACTTATTGTACTGACGCTGAAGATAAAACAGTGCTTGAATTAAGCGATGTATACCACCTCTCAGATTTTCTCCGTATTCAGGAGATGCGATGAAGCGACGCAGAAAGTATGTACCGTGGCTCAGGAATGGGGATTGTGGTCTTTGATTGTCTGAGGCAAATAACGTAGCTAGCTGCCGATCAATAATCACGTCAGAGTAACCCTCCGGCGACAGATTACGTCTGTATCTGCGCGCAGTTAGCACATGCCGGACATCTCCATACATACATATCTCAGAAACTGTAAGTCTGTCTGGCAGTATTTCACGGGGAAGAAACCCAATCTCACGAAGAACCTCATAACGGAACAACCCATATACTGCATCACCCGCGCCAAAAAACTCCAAGGTAATTGCGCGAAGGACGTCGATGGGCTGCATGGATGCAGTGTCCAACGCAAGCCCTTCACCCTCTATGACATTTCCATCAACGGAGAGAATAGTAGTTCTGGGGTGAGCCAACACGGTATTGGGATTGTCTTCGAGAGCTTGATGAAGATTGTCGAGCCAGTTTTGTTCGACCCAGTCGTGATCCGAATACCAGGCAAAATAGTCTGGGCTGAACAATTGCCCAGACAACTCCGCAACCCGGTTCCAGGCCGCAATCAGTCCCGTCCGGGACTCGTTTCGGAACAACGTGATCCTAGGATCCTGTTTGGAATAACGCTCCAGAATCGTGTAGGAGTCGTCGGTTGAGCCATCATCCAGCACGACGGCATGAAAGTCCGCGTATGACTGCGCCAGTAGCGAGTCCAACGCTTGCCGAAGGTGGGCAGATCCGTTGTAAACCGGTATTCCGATGCAAACTACCCTAGACATCACGGGTCCTGTATGTTTTGCCAGATTTATAGCCAAAGACAACAATCGCACGCGGCTTCTTTTCGCTGAAGGGAACCGTATCGGACACCGTCACGCCGTTATGCAAAAGCAGATACTGCAAACAATCGAAGCCGATATAAACACCGCTCCACGTGCTGTTTTTGTGAACGATTCCTTGCGTCGTACCAGGTGCGTAATGGATGGAATGACCTTCGAAGTTCTCTGTTCGGCCTAACTGGCCATTAGCTGCCAGCGCAAAATCTTCGCAGTTCACCTGCAAGACAAGCCTTCCGCCAGGGACGAGCAACCGGCACATCTCGGAGACTGCCATCTCGTATGAGGACAGCTTGTCGATGTGCTGAACCACGGCGTAGGAGTAAACCAACCGCGCACATCTGTCTGGAAGATCGGCTCTTCCTTCGCTGTTCAGACTGATAAGCGATTCGATACCGGGGACAAGACGCTCACAGTGGCTGAGCATGGTCGGCGAAATATCGATCCCCGCACATCTGATACCACGTTCAACCAGGGCGTTAAGGATGCGGCCCGCACCGCACCCATACTCGACAACCAAACCAGTGCCCGGGGCGTTAGCAAGTGACGGCAATACCAGTCGCTCGGCGAGTTTTCTGCCTTTTTCGAAAAATAATTGCAGATGCTCCTCAGAAAAATCATCGGCACTGGCATCTGCCATATCCGGCATGGTCATCACCGCATAGAGAGGGTTCTCTTTTGCCTTGTCTTCCCAGGAGTTTGTCTCCCAATGGTCCGGAATAATTTTTTTTGCCATGTTCTCTCCGATCAAAAAAATCGTCTCGGGGCAATCCTATTTATCAGAATGTCTTCAGCGATGAGGTCATCGAGACTTCTGCAGGAACACTGCACCGAAAGAATAGGGTGCATTACCGAAAGTTGGATGCCGCAGGTAACTCTTGTGATTATCCTCAAATACAGGATTGCCTATCAGATTAAAGTGTCCAGTCCCAATAAAACTTCTGTGTATGTCTGCCTCACACTTGAGCGCGTTTCTTGGACTTGGGTCCTTGCCGATACCGACTACGCCAGGCGCAGGATTCCTGTAGTCGAAGGTCAACGACAAGACCCCGCCCGGCTTGAGGCATCTGGCGATCTCGGCCAATGCTGCCTGCTTGACATCGAAATCGAGATGTTCAAACACGCAGATCGAGAAAGCATGATCAAAGTACTCATCGGGAAAATCGAGCTTTCGCATGTCCATGGAGTAGGAATGCATGGTTTTCCAGCCCATCGCGTTGGCCACGTTGTCGCCGTTTGCCAAAAGTCGCTCATTGAGATCCACCGAATGCAGTTCATAGCCTTTAGAAGCCATGTAGCAGGTAAACAACGAAGACGCGCCACCTGCATCAAGCAACTGCATGCCTGGCGTTAGTTGTGGACGCATGTTGCGCAGAACCCAGTAAATCTCCCAGTAGAGAAACCACGGATAGCGCAGATCATCTGCTGCACTATCCAAAGGCTGGTAATCCAGTCGCTGAACGTAGCCCCGCTCCAGTGCCTTGGCCTCTCCTTCGTCAAGCTGATACTCGCCAATCGAACTATTATCAAGTGGACTGCGTTGGCGTCCCACCAATCCGGACTGGGATTTTTGGATTGGGGCCTTCGGAAACGTTCCCACCCAAGACGATGGTGAGACACTACACTCGTAAATCGCACGAATGAGTGAATTTAACTCATTAATCAGTGGGCTGGCGTCATGAGCGAACAGGTCATCCCGATCCATGCTTTTATTGATGATGGGGATGGCTTCGTTATCGTGCTTTATATTGATCATTACGTTAATTCCTATAGAGATGTTCGGCCCAACGTTTGCTCAGATCGTCCACATCCATTGCTGAAAAGCTGTCCATTTCGTGAGAGTCCTTGTTGAAGTACTCGTTTTCCATGAGATTTTCGGACAGGCTTCCAACACTGTGGCCTGTAACCGTGTTTTTGCAGTAGCGACTTAATTCTGCGGCAATCCGTTCTAAAGGATCAGGCCCAGATAGCAAGTTTCTATGGGCCCAATCCGCAAGTGGAGTACTATCGCCAGGGGAAGCAGCATCGTTGCAGATTTGCATAAACTCTTCAGGCGTCTTTAGGCGTGGTGCGTATTCATACCACTCGCAATGCAAGCTATCAGGAATTGGAATTGGCTCGAACATCCAGGCCGGTTTACCTGCCACTGAAGCCTCAAGCAAACTAGTGCTGTAAGACGATACAACTTGGTCGCTCGCGAGGATCCATTCACGAACCGTTCCTGCTTTGATAAACTTGATGTTGCCGGTGTCCTTGCCGATTTCCGACATAAAGAACTCAAGGATGCGGGAAGTATTGATCGCCGGACGTGGTCTAAAAATCACTTCAACGTCATTCCTGCTGGATGCTTCGAGGCAAGCCATCAAGAGTGATTTCAGCGAGGGAATGGAGAAATTGACGAGTGCTGTCAATTCCTCGCGGTCGCCGCCGAGTGATACAAAGAAATCTAACTTCTTCTGAGCAAATGCCCACCGGTAATTCTCCGGCACAAAAATCCACCGCTTGCTGTGATCGAGGCCGTAACGGCGGCTGAGCGTAGCGCGATCACTAAAAAAGCTCCGATATGGTTCTTTATACAGTTGATAAATTGGGTGTCCGTTGACGATTATTTTGTCGGCGGGTACCCCGTGCTCAAGTAGATAGCCCTGATAGAAGTCACCCCACGCGTGATGTATGACACCATTTTTGGCAATTTCATCCGAGGGGGCCTTGATCTTCTTGTGAGCCTTGTAATGAATCTGCTCCCACGCGGCATTGACATGAATTGCGTTAGGCCAGCGTTCAAAAACGTCCTCAGTAGCTAGGGCTCCTTTGACAAAATAGACAAAAGGATGAACGACGACCTTGGGCTCAAACTCGATAAGATAGTCTTTAATATGCTGATATAAATTGCGGATCTCGACGTTCAAGCCATATTTGCATTTTGCAATCGCCTTCGTTACACAGGCTGCATCAAGCTCTCGAGCGACGTGCTCAACCAGCCAAAGTACATCAATCTTTCTTCCAGGGAAGAAGTGAGGGTGGCTCTGATTCATAGGCGAGTAGGACAAGGTCATCTCTCCAACAATCTGCTAGCTAGATGATCTGTGCCAAGTTGAGTAACACCAAGAACCTCAGAATTTGTACCGCATGGGGGGATATCTTCGATTCCAAAACAAAATACTTGGGTATCATTGCATCCGAACTGAATTACTGCTTGTGCTACCGTGCTGCCTTGCCCACCAATAACATAATGGTTGTCTAGGCAATACACCCGCTTGCAGCTTCCAATTGCCGTCTGCAGCCAGCTTGAATCTACATGATTTAACCAAGGCAGGTTGATGACCTTGACACTGAGACTATTATTGCGTTGCAGAATACCTGCGGCCAGAACGGCGGCGCTAAGTAAAACCGGCCCATATGTGACTACGGCCACATCGGTTCCATCGACCAGAGTTATGCCCTGCCCGAATCTAGGGCGATAAGCTTCCGGAAGTTGGTAGGGGATGTCCCAAGGCAGAGAGACTAGCCTGAGATAGCAACTGCCCGGCGCCTCGTTGATGCACCAGTCGAGTAGCAGGCCGACCTCGGCCTCGCAAGAAGGCTCGACCAGGGTCATGCCGGGAATGGCGGCGAGAACTGAGATGTCGCGCACGGCCTGGTGGGAATGCCCGGGGCCACCAGGGACTACGCCAGCGAGTGAGCCGACGTAGATGATTTTTGTTCTCTCGGTGGCATTGTTGTAAATCTGTTCGTTCGGGCGTGTCGAGAGAAAACAGGCGAAGGAATGCACCACCGGCAGTAATCCTTTAAGCGCCATGCCCCCCGCCATCGACACCGTGTCTTGTTCCGCGATGCCGCACTCGAAGAAGCGTTCTGGAAAGCGATCGCGGAAGGGAATGAGGCCCGTGTCCAGGATTAGATCGGCATCCAGGGCGACGAGATTGGGACGCTTTTCAGCTTGCTCCAGCAGGGCGCGGGTGTAGGCCGGGATCAAGCGTTGTGCTGTGGCTGGCGGGGCCGGGGTGGCCTCGCGCTCGATGGTCTCGAAGTCCAGGGCGGCGACACTGGCATCGCTCATGCGTTGTTGCAGTCGAGCCATGATTTCTTGTGCAGCCAATCGGTAGGAACTGGCATCTGGCGCACCGCTGTGGAACCGGTACATGGCTACATCCGAATCCAGCGAGGTATGCTCCATGAAAGAGACGCCCTTGCCCTTGATGGTGTCTGCGATGATGATCCTGGGCCGAGTCTCATCCTTCAGCGAGGCGAGTGTGGCGGCGAAGGCACTGATGTCGTTGCCGTCGCAGCGTTCGACACGCCAGCCGAAGGCGCGTAATTTAGCTTCCAGGTCGCCCAGGTCGGAAACGTTCTTGACAAAGGTATCCGACTGCAATTTGTTGTGGTCGATGATGGCGGTAATTTCGTGCAGACCGTAATTGACGGCGGAAACCAGGGATTCCCAGAATTGGCCTTCCTGTAGTTCGCCGTCACCGGTCATCACGAACACGCTACCAGGGCGGTTGGCAAGCCGGTTGGCGAAGACCATGCCTTTGGCCTTGGAAATACCCATGCCCAATGAGCCCGTGTTGGTGACGATGCCGGGGGTTCCGATATCCGGGTGACCGGGCAGGCCGTCGATTTTCCGCAACTTGTGGATGAGGTCGAACTCGATCTTACCCATGCCGATGAGGGTGGAGTAATAGCCGGGGGCGTCGTGGCCCTTGGAGCTGAAGAAGATGTCCTCTTCTTGCATTTCTTCCAGCAATAGCCAGCTAATGATATCCAGGCTGCTGAAACTGCTGCCAATATGACCAGAACCTGCACGAGCGATCATGTATAGGGCATTTAGCCGGCACATGTCGGCGAAGATGGCGGCACGCTGTTCACGCGGCACGTTCAGGCCTCGTATCCGTTGGAATTCGGAATAGGGAAGGTAATACAGCGTGCCTTCTACGGCTTGACCAACAAGATCGCCCACGGTTTGCTCCGGTTTATTCGACGAGGTTATAGGGTTGAATCGAGATGTTCGGCAGGATGGCCGACTCGACATTTAGCAGCCGCTCGGCCATCCACCAATCTTCCGGCTCGTTGATGTCGAAACCTTCATAGCCCTGGCTGACAAATGGAATGATGGCTTCGCCCGCGATGCTGTTCTGTTCCAGCGGAACCTGTGACCAGGCGATCTCAAGACTGGCGTCCTGCGCATACACCTCGGGCAGCGCTGCATACTGGCTGCTGTGCCATGGGGTCGAACCGTTTGCGAAGGGGAGAAGCGGCAGCATGCGCGTACCACGGATGACCCACATCTTACCCGGGTGCTGCTTGCATTTTTCAATGGCGCGCAGTGAATCTGCCCGTGGATCATCGATAAAGAGTGACCAGGCACGCCGGACGGTTTCGGGCAGGCGGAATGGACTAGTGGGGCGCAGTATGCTGAAAATCTCGAATTCCCTCCCGGCCTTACGCAACTGGGTAAGCATCCAGACGACCCACTCAATGTCGGGGGATTTATCGCCGGAGATCTCGGCAGCGCGCAAGAAAGGCACCTCGGCCCCATAATGACGTGCAACGTCGGCATAAAGCTCGCTGTCGGTGGCACAGATGACCGCATCGAACACACCGCTGTCGATGGCCGTCCTGACCGAATAGGCGAGCATGGGATGCCCGCCCAAGGGGCGGATATTCTTATTCGGTACGCGCTTGGAGCCGGAGCGGGCTGGTATAAAGGCAACGGCACGGGGTTTCATGGCCAAAGTTAGCCTGCACGAACAAGGAAAGAGATGTTCTTCAGCTCCGAGTATACGTCGAGCGCCTCGACACCGGGTTCACGCGAGCCATTACCGGATGCGCCAAACCCACCGAAGGGCATATGCGGCTCGCTCCCGTAAGTGCCCATATTGATATTTGCCACCCCGGCTTTGACACGCTGAGCGAACCACATGGCCCGATCGACGCTGCGGGTATGGATGGCTGCGGTCAACCCGTATTCCGTTGCATTGGCAAGTTGCAGGGCCTCAGCAAGATTCTCCACGACATGCAGCGTAACCACTGGCCCAAAAACCTCCTTGCAGCTAAGTTCCGCGCTAGGGGTCAAGCCCTCGATCACGGTTGGCTGGATGTAATAGCCTTGTGCAAGCTCGGGCTCGCTGGGCGCCGATCCACCGCACAGAATGCGGCCACCTTGTTGCCTGGCGGTCTCGATGGCTGCCAATATCGATTGCTGCTGACGCTTGTTGACGACCGGGCCGAGATCACAGCCGGCGCTCACACCAAGTTTTAGACTTTGTGCCTTGGCAATCAGTTTGCCGCGGAAGGCCTCGTAAACTGACTTGAAGACAATGACGCGACTGCCGGCCGCGCAACGTTGACCGGCATTGCTAAAGGCGGAGAGCGCAGCCCAATGCACCGCCTGGTCGAGATCGGCATCGTCGCAGACCACGAAGGGGTTCTTGCCGCCCAGTTCCAGCGAGACGCGGGCAAGACGTTTTCCCCCCACCTCTGCAATCCAACGCCCGACACCGGTCGAACCCGTAAAACTGATGACGTTGACGCGCTCATCGGTAACTAAGGCGGCGCCTGCGGGTTGGCCACGCCCCTGAACAACATTGAACACCCCATCCGGCAGGCCCGCTTCCTTAGTCAGTTGGGCAAAGAGCAATGCAATACGCGGAGAATCCTCCGCGGCCTTGAGTGCCACGGTATTGCCACAAATCAGGGCAGGGAAGGTCTTCCAGGCGATGTTTGCGATCGGCGTGTTCGCCGGCACGATCAATCCTGCGATCCCGCGAGGCTGGCGGACGGTGTGGCTGTATTTGCCAGGCATGCCTGAGGTCAAAGAGCGGCCATGAAGCCGCATACCCTCACCCGCGAAGTACTCAGCTTGCAGGATGGCGCCGTCTATCTCACCCTTGGCATCCTGAGGCGGCTTTCCGGTTTCGATGGCGATGCACTCAGCCAACTCGTCGGCGCGCCGCTTCATGGCGGCCACGATCTCGCCCAGAATCTGGCCGCGCTTGACCGGCGTAAGGTCAGACCAAGCAGGGAAGGCAGCGGCAGCCGTGGATATCGCATGTTGGACATCGGCAGCGTCGGAATCGGCCACCTGACAGAGCAATTCGTCGTTGTGCGGATTGAACTTGTCCAGCCAATCGCCGTTTTCCGGTTGCGTTTCCTGGCCGTTGATCCAGTTGGGAATGCGCATTGTGTTGCTCGCCATGGTCAGATCGCCGTCCATCCGCCATCGATGACGAGGTTGGCCCCGGTCATGTATTGCGAGGCGGGGCTAGCGAGAAACAATACCGATCCGTTGTATTCGTCCGCGTTCGCCATGCGGCCCACCGGGATACGACCGCAATAAACGTCGAGGAAAACCTGTTCCTGGTTGTTAAAGACGCCGGCAATGGTGAGCGAGTTCACACGGACACTCTTCTTCGCCCAATACACCGCAAGATAACGCGTGAGGTTGAGAATGCCCGATTTCGATGCGGAGTAGGCCACCGGCTTGAAGAAAGCATCCCCGCGCTTGCGACGGTACTCATAAAGACTCTGGTCCGGCGAGACCACACCGTAGATGGACGCAACGTTAATGATCGACCCCTTGCTGGCCTTGGCCATGGCCGCACCGAAGACTTGGCAGCAGAGGTATACGCCCTTCAGATTGACGTCGATCACCTTGTTCCATGAGGCCTCCGGGTAATTCTCGAATGGCCCATTCTCCTCCGGCGGTGCCGATGGCGGGGAATCAATGGCAGCGTTGTTGATCAAGACGGTGGGCGTGCCGAACTTGCTAACAATTTGATCCAAGGCCTGTTGCAATGAGATCTTGGCAGTGACATCGGCCGAGCAAAACAAATAGTTTTCGCGGAACCCTGCCGCAAGCGCATCGCTTCCAGCCGATGGCCGAACATCCAGCCCAGCCACGCGGGCACCGCGTTCAAGGAATGCCTTGGCGTACTCCCCCCCCAACTGGCCCGATACGCCAGTAACCAGGACGATTTCCCGACTGACGTCAAAAAGTGCATCTGCGCTCATTGTTTATAATCCATTCAGAATGCTGCTCTTGGCATGAAAAACAAGATCGCACACTTCACGCACCGCCCCAAAGCCACCCGGCTTTTCGGTGCGATGTAGAACATGCGGGTACACTTCAGGGTAAGCATCGGCCACTGCAACCGGCACCCCAATGGATTGAAATGCCGGAATGTCGTTGATGTCGTTGCCGACAAACATGGTTTGTTCCGGTGCGATGCTCAGCTCCCGACAGGTCTCCAGTATTGCTGCGGCTTTGTCCTCGACACCTTGCTTGCACGGCAACTTCAATTTGTTGGCCCTGGCCAAAACGACGGGATTGGCTTCGGTGGAGATGACAAAGGCTTGTACCCCTATATTTCGAAGCCTTGAAAGCCCAAGTCCGTCACTGCGCCAGCAACGAACCGCTTCAATGCCATCTTGCGAAACATAAACGGTGTTGTCGGTAAATACGCCGTCGAAATCGAAGGCGATCAATTGGACCGAGGCAAGTATTTCCTGACTGATCATTCGTGCATCTTCAACGGCGGGTCAGCCTTCGAGGTCTGAATAGTGAATCGGCTCGCCTTTGGCAATATTTCTCTTTGCAATACTCCCGATCACCTGATTGGACTCGCGCACCGGAATGTATTGTGTGTTGAATATTCGTCCGGATAGATTTTCGAGGGTGATTTTTTGCCCCGCCTGAATGTCCACATATGCTATCAATGATTTACCGAGTTTCTTGAATACGCGCTCATTCCCGAGGTCATCAGCCGGCTTTGTCGGCATCATGTGGCGGACGCGCTTGATGTCTCTTACAAACTTTCTAAAACCTTCTGGTTCAAGAGCAAAGCTGTGGTCAGTACCTTTCCAGGCGCGATTGAGCGTGACATGCTTCTCGAAAACGCGGGCGCCTTTCAGGTAGGCGACCGGCCCGGATAACGTGCCATTGAAATGATCCGAGGAACCAATTGTGCACCCCGGGAACTCCTTGATTAGCACCTCGATATTGTCCAACCCAAGCCGGTTGTACTCACAGGGATATTCCGAGACGCAATGCAAAATCGCCACTTCATCATGGTGATTGAGCAGCACATCGACACTTGATCGAATCTGATCGATCTTCCCTCCTCCAACACTCATAACAACCGGCCTACCCAGGCTGGCGATGCGATGGATCAGCGGAAGATTACCCAAATCGAATGATGCAATCTTCAAAATATCGACATCGATTTGCTGGAGGAGATCGAGACTAGGTTCGTCAAACGGGGTCGACATGAACTTAATACCGTGTTTAATACAGTCTTCCTTCAGGATAGGCAACCACTCGGGCTTAAGCTCGAGTTTTTCCCGGTGCGCCCCGTAGGTCTCGGCAAACGCATTTTCACTTGCGTAAGGGGCCTCGTAGGCATCCTGAGAAAATAGAAATCTGTTGTTGCGCGTCTGGAATTTGATGACGTCAGCACCTTCGAAGGCAAAGATGCGAATATATTCACGCGCAATATCCAGATCTCCCTGATGATTTTGGCCAACCTCTGCGATGACAAATGGGCTATCGCTTAACTCTTTCTCTCTGAACATAGAAGTGGCTCCGTTTATCTGAACAGCTTTCCCCGATTTATAAGTGGAACTCGGGTGTCATAGCAATTGACCCTCTTTGAATGCAATGTCGTGGATGGGCAAGCGCATGAGGTTGGGCGCGCTGAGCAGCACGTCGACTTTGCGTCCGTGCATGACGCGTGACACTTGCGCAGCCATTTGCGCGGCCATGAGCGCAGGGTTATCCACGGGTTCCGATAATTCAAGCATGATGTCGATATCTCCGCCGTGTGCGGTGTCGTCAAGCCTGGAGCCGAAAACTCGCACACGAGATTTGTTTCCCGCTACTTGGATAGCAAATCGGCGAATAGCTTGAATTTGGTAGTTAGTCAGGCGCATGGTTCTCGACGTGAGGCGTGAGGGTTACGGTTTGTGATTAATATGGTTTCTTAGGCCGAGCACTAAAGCGCGGACTCGATTGACCCTCTCCAGAACGGGCTCGGTGTTTGCATACTTGAGACGTGTCGTTATCAGAAGTTGCGTTTCCAGTTCCGCGAGGCTTGCGGTTAATCATGTATTTATTTCGTCTTTGCTGTGTCTCCGATGCGGCGAACCGTATCAGGCGAGAACCCGTATCCCTCTTTCGGCAACCAGGTTCAGCAGTTTAAGCGATGGGCCATTCGGCTTCTTTTCACCGCGCTCCCATTTCTGAACCGTGGAGACACTGGTGTTGAGATAAGCGGCGAAAACAGCCTGGCTCGCCTTGTTCCGCTCGCGGATCCGCTTGATATTCGATGCCGTGAGAACCCTGACCTTCGGCAGGCACAGAACATCAAAATCACGCATCGTCTTGGCATCCATCAAGCCCGCATCGCGCAGCCCACGGGCCGTCTCGTGCACCACCTTCAGTACAGACTTAGCCTTCGTCATTGTCGCTCACCTCAGTCAACTCACCGGCTCTGACCGCATTGGCCAGACCTTGTTCGCTGTAGCCCAGCAATTCCTTCGCCAACAAGCGCAATGCTTCCAATTCATCGCGGCTGATATTGGCTCGTTCGTTCTTCGGGTAGCCGTACATGAAAAACGCACGCTCGCCCTGCCGGAACGCTATCAAGGTACGCACGCCGCCGCGCTTGCCACGTCCCGGGAGGCCAATCCGCTTTTTGTATACATTGCCACCGAGCGCGTCGGCCAACCCCATCTCCAATTCGCTCACGGCCCTGAGTAACACGGCATCCGCAAGCCCTTCCCTGGCAGCCCACTTACGAAACCACTTGGTTTTGTATATTTTCATGTAAGCAAAAGTAGTGTAGCACTTAGTGCTATATTTTCAACTGCCTGATTCGTCGGGGAGTGGGTATGAAATGCGCCCCATGTCCGATAATCGCCAATTATCGGACGCAGCAATCGGGAATATGTATCCTGCTCACGTGCTCACTTATGCTTCCTGCACGTCGAAGGAGGGGAAGGGACGATGGCGATCTCTTCAATGGTGGATTCGACGTTTGTGCGCCTTCATCCGCCCTGCGATTTGCCGTTATGTGGAGTGGCGTTTCCAGTTCCGCGAGCGACCCCAACGAAATGCTCAAGAAATTGTTGAATTCCTTGCTCGACTTCCTGCCGGCACCTTCACTCAGATTACTCGGCACAGAAACCGCTGACCGGCGCAGCTGTGCCGTAAGCCCATATATCTCTTCCTTGGGGAATGCCGAGGTCACTTTGTAAACATCCTCCACCAATAGCATCGCCTGCTTCCACGCATCCAGATCCTTGTGGTCCACCCTCCCCTCCTTTCACGTCTCACCTTTACTCATAAGTCAGAAATATAGGCAACACTCGGATGCTTGAAGAACGAGCGCACCAAGGCCGGATCGTTGCCGATCTCAGTAAG
>Ga0154764_1116_pt2 | contig 15368 bp, 12 predicted proteins | sample Rifle2008BG16ft_FD_105772 | JGI IMG/M metagenome (GOLD analysis project Ga0154764, IMG submission 105772) | candidate division Zixibacteria bacterium RBG_16_53_22
CGGGCAGACAAGCTACCCGCCTACCAGAATGCTTTTTAACCGGGTGGCGTCAGGAGGCCCCGCCTGACGGCGGTTGACCGTCGGGTCAGGCGACCCAGCGGCACAGGGAATATAACAATTAGTTATTGGCCAATTTATCAAAGGCAATGCTCAAAATTGCCTCAACACCGGCCAGCATTTTGAACTGCTTTGTATCGTCCTCAGCACTGCTGATAGTAATGTAGTCCTTAGTTCTCACTATTCGATAAAGAGGTGTGGACCCCGCACAAATGGTGAATTCACTTCGGTTCTCTTCGTGGGCTGAATAACCGGTCATTCTTTCTCCTTTCGCAGAACGGAATGAAATTGCACATCGAGCTGACATACTACTTCAACTTCTCTGTCACAGACTATCATTTGGGATTAAAAATCCTCTGACTCAAATTGGTCAGCTCTTTATAAATGCTGTTCCGTCCATGGCATTTAATTCTCGTAACATCCGGCTCTCGAAAATCCTGATAAAATGGCACTCCGGACAGCAAAGGAGCGTGCAACATTTTTATTATGCCCGTATTAGGGTCCTTGCTTAAGGGCACCTGCCATAAACCTCCTCCGCTCAATCCCCCGAAGAATTTCGGCCAATCGCTATCGGGCTTACCCCTATAAATAATATCAATGTAATCATATGCTTCACTTGGGAATTCCTCTATCTCTCCAGTCAACCAAGGACCCATATGCTGAGAAAGTACTTCCTTGTACAGGCGAACCTTCGGTCTTGCTAGAGAACGTTCTACTGGTCCTCCGGTCACGCCCCATAAGCCGGAATTGCCATATTTCTCAATTGGGATGATTTGAGAGTACTTGTCTATATTCCAGAAATTTTTCCGGGCCTTAATCCACTCTATTTGTTCCATTCTTAAACCCACTAGGGAAATCAATCCTATATCGGGCCCATGTGTTTCATTCTCTCTATCAGCGTCAAAAACAGTTACCAAAGACTTTGTACTTACGCGAAAGGCGTTTGTATCGCGATGACAATTAAGGCCTATCGCATCGCTTCTAGTGAACTCTTCACAGTCTATTACATGTGCAGCTGTCAGAATGAAAGGTTTGCCCTGTAATTCTACAAAAGTACCAGACCCAAATAGGCTGATTTCTTCATTCTTGGTTGCCTCATTCCGGACAGCTAATAGCTGGACCGAATAATATCCTACTTCCCAGACCACATTCAGCTTGATTTCATCCGGGACTTGGTCGTATGTAACTTGAACTAGTCCTGGGGGATGAATTGCGTTTTCGTCTTTCATGTCTTCCTCAACGACTGCCTCCCTGGGTTCATCTTGCCCTAATCCATTCATAATCTGGCAATATTTTCAGATCACGATCTCTGGAATATTGATAAGCTGAACACCCTTTAAGCCTCTTGCCCCCATCAATTAATTTTAGAACAATTGCCCCCGAGCCAAAGGCATCCTTTGCGTTCGGCCTATAAATTGCCATGAGATATTCTTCATTGAATAGTTCACCTGTCAAGTTTGATTCAAGTTGATATTCACCATCGTTAATATCTGTTGAGATGCTACCCTCAATTAGAGTGCCAAATTGCTTGATGGTTATTTTTTCCTGCCCCGAGAGCCCTTCGAAATTGAAATACCCGGTCCAGTTCTTTCCCACACGCTGCCCAGTATATGCCCAGCGACGCAAATATTTGTTTGCAAGCTTTATAGGTTTTTCGAGGGCAAAGCTAATTAGGGCATGAAGGACAAATGGAATAAGATGCATAGCGGGCTCCTAGGCGTTTAACAATTGACTTACCATTGCTATAAGACCATCGTTGCACTCCAAATATACTTTAAATAGGCCAATATTTCAATAAAATATGGTCTTGGCGGGCGTTTGAGGTGGAAATATATTTTGCAGGAGACGAAAAAATATTTATGGCCACTGACAGTAGGTGTCAGTGGGGGGTGGTATATTAATAGGTTTTCCCTGAGCAATCCAAGGGGCCCATTTGGGCCGCCCAATAATATCACCTCGGCATGTAGGGGCGTTCAATTGAACGCCCCCTACGAAAAAAACGCCAATTATGAGACTGGTGGCGTCAGAAAAGTCCCCGCACAAAGGCAGGGGCAAGGGACCTGACGCCGCGAATTAAATGTGGCCGCGAGACTAATCCGCCAGACGGAACGGCGGATATTTATCTGTCACCAGCAGGGCGCAATAGGCGCTGACCCGCCAGGCCCATCGGAATACGCCAACCACGAAATTAAAGAGCGAGCGCGGGTATCGGCCGGTAAAGAGAATGGCAAACCAGGCGATTATGACCACCACTACGGCCGCCACCACCAGGAACACGAGCACGATATAATGAGGGATGGCCAACAGCCATTTCACCAGCGGCAGCCAGCGATTCAAATCGACGGCGGCGTTGGGATAAGGTATCTCCAGATGAATTGTCTGCTCGTCATCCGTGGACGGGTATTCGTCTCTGAGCAAGCATATGTAAGCCGAAACGCGAGTGGCGAATCGGGCCAGGTTGAGATTCCAGTCGAACCACCAGCGGGGATATTTTCTTCGGAATAAAATCATCAGGAGGGCTGGTAAAATCACATACCCCGTATAAATGGCCGCGCTGAGCGGGGCGCAGCCGTTTTCCGAATCGGCCGGGTATTGCAGATAGGCGTTGTAGAGCAGCAGGATTATGATCATAATCGGGATTGCGGCGAATAGTCGGAAAAAGGACGATAGCCTGTTCAGCGGTCGGTCGGGAAAATCGATCGAGAGCTTCACCGGATAACTTGTTTGGGTATCTGCCATAGCATGCCTCCTTGCACTAATGGTTTTCGATTATGGATGTCATCATGCAGTTTATGCATAGTCACTGAGAAATTGTAGGGGGCGTTCGACTAATGTTCAAGCGAAATCGGCAGGATTGGGCGGACCTTTCAGGATTGCTTGCCAATGCGTCAGGTCTGACCCTGCACTCGTGCGGCACTCATCCAGGTGGGTGGCATGCTGTCCCCGTCGTTTACGGTAACCGAGTCCAAGCCGAGCGTGGGGCAGACGGGGCAAGCATGTTGTTCGACAACATGCACTGTCCGGCTCTTGCCGGACAGAGCATGCCACCCGCTGACAGCTTAGTGCTTGAAATGCCTTATCTCCGTAAAGACCATGGCTACACCGTACTTGTCGGCGGCGGCGATAACTTCGGGGTCGCCTTTGGAGCCGCCCGGCTGAATCACGGCGGCCACCCCGGCCTCGGCCAGAACCTCGAGACCATCAGGCATCGGGAAAAACGCATCGGAGCCGGCTACCGCGCCCTTGGCCCTCTCCCCTGCCCTGCGCACGGCAATCACCGATGATTCCACGCGCGAGGTCTGCCCCGGCCCGACACCGACCGTGGTGCGATCCTTGCAAATCACAATAGCGTTGCTCTTGATATGCTTGACAATCTTGAACGCGAACAGCAGCTCATCGATTTGCGAATCGGTGGGCGCCACTTTTGTCACTACCTTGAGCTCGTCGCGGCGCACGATGCGGCGGTCCGGTGTCTGCGCCAATATGCCGCCGGTTATCGGGCGAAACTCATATTCGCTCTCCGGCGGAATGACGAGATCGCCGACCGCAAGCAGGCGGCGGTTCTTTTTCCTGGCCAGGAGCTCGAGCGAATCGGGCGCAAAACTCGGCGCCAGGATACATTCCACGAACGGCGTTTCATGTAGCAATTTCGCGGTATCCATGTCTATGGGATGGTTAAGAGCGATCACCGATCCGAATGCCGAGACGGGATCCGCGGCCAGGGCCTTGGAATAGGCCTCGGCCAGTGTGCCTCCGATTGCCGCGCCGCAGGGGTTGGTGTGCTTGATCACCGCCGCGAACGGCTCGGCGCCTTCGACTGAGCTCAGGCTCCTTGAAAAATCGAAAATCATCTGCAAGCCGGCCTCCAGGTCCCAGAGATTGTTGAATGAGAGTTCCTTGCCCGAGAGTATCTTCCCTTTCGGCAACGACGTGTACGGATAATTGGGACGCTCGTAGAGCGCCGCCTTCTGATGCGGATTCTCGCCATAGCGCAACGGCGAGGAGATGTTGTAAGACAGGTTCAAGCGCTCTGGAAATTCGGCTGATGATTTCGAAAACCAGGCGTGGATGGCTGAATCGTAGGCCGCGGTCCGGGCGAACGCCGCGACCGCCATCTTACGGCGAAACTCAATTGTGGTGGAGCCGCCGTAGGCGCGAAGCTCCGCCAGCAGGGCCTGGTAATCCGAGGGCGATGTTATTACCGTGACATCGTGGTGATTCTTGGCCGCCGAGCGTATCATCGAGGGCCCGCCGATATCGATATTCTCGATGGCGTCGGCCTCGGAGACATCGGGACGGCTGGTCACGCGCTCGAATGGATAGAGGTTAATGACGACCAAATCAATTGCGCCGATGCCGTGCTGCTGCAAGACCGCCAAATGCTCCTTCATATCCCGTCGAGCCAATATGCCGCCGTGAATCTTGGGATGCAGCGTCTTGACACGGCCATCGAGGATCTCCGGGAAACCGGTGACATCGGATACGGCCGTGGCCGGGGTTCCGGCGTCGCGGATCGCCTTGAGTGTTCCCCCGGTCGAGATAATCTCGATACCAAATTCATTCAGGCCTTTCGCCAATTCAATAAGGCCGTCTTTATCTTGGACGCTTATCAATGCTCGTTTGATTTTCATTAGATATCACCTTTGCATCATGTCGGTTGCGATTCTCGTAGCTCAGACCTGACCTACAATTAATTTTACCCCACCAATATCTCATACGCCTGTCTGTATTTGTCCAATGTCTTCTGCACGATATCATCGGGCAATTCCGGCGGCGGCGAGTTTTTATTCCAGCCCGATTGTTCCAGCCAATCGCGCACGAATTGCTTGTCGAACGACGGCGGATTCTTGCCGATTGCGTATGTATCGGCGGGCCAGAACCGCGATGAATCGGGCGAGAGGATCTCATCAATCAGGATTAGCTCGTCGCCGATAAAACCGAACTCGAACTTCGTATCGGCGATTATGATGCCGCGCGACCTGGCGTATGATTCCGCCTTTGAGTAAATGGCCAATGTAACATCGCGTAAACGCCCGGCAAGGCTCTCCCCTGCCATCCGCACCATCTCGTCAAATGATATGTTGCGATCGTGGCCGCTCTCCTCCTTGGTGGCTGGGGTGAATATCGGCGCGGGGAGCTTCTCGGCCAGGCGCAGGCTCGATGGCAGAGCATTGCCATAGAGGTTGACTTCCGGCGCCCTGGGATTCTGAGCGGTAAGCTCGATATAATCCTTGTAGCCGGATCCAACCAGATATCCTCGCGCCACGCACTCGATATCGATACGGCGGGCTTTGCGCACGATCATGGAGCGGCCATCGAGAATGTCGGCGTATCGTCCGAGCGGCTCGGGATAATGGTCGGCGCGTCTTTCCAGGAGGTGATTGGGAATGATGTCTTTTACGAATTCAAACCAGAATAGCGACATGGAATTGAGGATTTTCCCTTTGCCGGGGATCGGGGTCGGCAGAACCCAGTCGAACGCCGAGATGCGGTCGGTGGCCACGATAAGCAGGCGGTCGCCGAGATCGTAAACGTCGCGAACCTTGCCTCGCGTGAGAATCGGATATTCCTTTATGTCGGTAGAGATAACGGCGTCGGTCATTGGTGACTCCCATTTAGTCTAACGCGCTGTCAGGTCGCAGGCGACCTGACCTACAATTTTACCCCCCGGTAATGGAAACACCGATATATACAATATTTGCGAATCGTTTTCCCGCCTTTTTTGACAGCGAATTCCTCGGCCGGTGAGACGCTCTCGAAAAACAGACCGAGCACCTCCCCGAACTGTGTGCAATTGGAACTATGGTCGTAGACATATATGGCGTTGTAGCCGCTCAGGGTGTCGGGGTCGACCCAGTAATCGTACTGCAGACCGGAACGCCCGATTATGTTGTTTCCGACGGTCTCGGGGTGGTTATCAAGATAAAACGCTAATTGCGACTGAATCTTATATTCGGAGCCGGCGATAACATACGGCCTTGGCATCTCCGGGCGGATTGACTCGATCTTGCCGGCAAACTCTTTCCATCCGGCGTAATAATCGCCGCGCCCGAAATTGAAATCGGGGAGAACCACCAGAAGATGAACGACAACAAAGATGATCGCCAGGAATCCCATCGATATCTGCCCCAGAAGGCGGACCGATCGTTTGCGTTCATTTTCGAAATAGTAAGCCACTGCCGCGATGAACCATCCGATGAAGGCCGGGGCGGTCCAGTTCATCTTGATCCAATAGATTAGCGATAGCGGCAGCAGAAAGACCACCAGCGGGATCGAAAACGATATCAGTAGCATATGGCTTGATGCCATTTTCTTAAATGAATCTCTGATCGAATTCCAGATGCCTGCGGCCAGTATCGGCAGGGGTACAATCCCATAGATTCCGATGATGGTTCCAAGGTAACCGAGGAAAAAATCGAGGCGGATACGAGTCATCTCCCCGGTGCGCCGCGATGATTGGAAAACGAAGCTGGCCCAATCATGCGAGTAGTTCCAGTATATGACCGGAAGCGCCACTATGGCCGCCGCCATCAGCGCAAGATACGGCCAGGGCGTGGCGAAATGCCGCCTTCTCTCGGTGGAGCTGGTCAAGAATATGAGCGCTCCCAGGCCGGCGAAGACGATGGTATACTTGCTGGCGAATCCCGCGCCCAGGAAGATGCCGAGTAGTAGCCACCAGATTTTCGGTCCACGCGAGGCCGGACCGCCCCGGTCGACCACGTAACAGGCGATCATAACCATAACCCAGAATAGAAGCATGGGAGAATCGGGCGTGATTATGAGCGCGCCAAGGGCATAGATAAAAGTGAGGTTGATCACGACTGCGCTCCAGAATCCGATACGCTCATCGAACATCAATGAGGCCAGCCGGAATACCGCGATTGTCATCGGGACCGAGAGGAGTATGGCCGCCAGGTGAATCGAGAACGCTGATGTTCCCGGAAGCGTAGTGAGCTTTATAAAGTAGGCCGCCATCGGCGGATGATCGAGATATGAGAGGTCCAGATGACGCGAATAATTCCAATAGTAGGCCTCTTGCGGAGCCAGGGGCAAAATCGCGGCATATATCAGCCGAAACGCGGTAATCCCGCCAAGGAAAATGTAGAATTTCTTAGTCATTCAAATCGAAGTTTTTCAGATTGAAAGGCGAGGCCGTGCCAAATCCGATGAAAAATTCATCTTTCGAAAGGGCCTTGGCGAAATCGAGGCTGACAACGCGCGCGGTCGATGATTTTGTCAGGCCAAATCGCAGGCCCAAGCCCACCCCCGATTTCAATTCGCCGGGATCGATGTCCTGGCTTCGGCGCCAGACATTGCCTATGTCGAAAAACGCCGCCGCTCCCAGCCTGACCGTGAGAATGGTAATCGGCGTGTAGAACCTATATTCGATATTTCCCAGAGCCAGCCGATTGCCGGCCAATTCGTGATATGAATAACCGCGCAGGCCGTTGCCCCCGCCCAAAATCACCTGATAGGTCGGTTTCTGCCTCCAGGCGAAATCGGCCAGGCCGTGGATTGCCAGAAGATGCATAGCGGCAGGCTTGTAATAAAATGACAGTTCACTCTGATGCCTGATCCGTTCGGCCTGACCGCTCCGGCTCCACCAGATGACTTTGTCGGAGCCTCCAACATAGACTCCGTTTCGGGGACACAGGAGAAACCGGGCCGAGGCCGCCTGATAATTGGCGATATAATCGGCCCCGAAAGGCACATCGGAACGGCCGAATGTGAATTTCAGCGCTCCCCCGAGCGACAGATCCTCGGGATTTCCGGCGGCATCGACAAACCGGGCGATATCGTATTTGATACTGGCAATGCTGACTCCAACTGTCGGATAGGAGATGGTTTCGTCGGGCGGTATCATGGAATTAAGCGGATGGCCCTGGAGCTCAACCGCGTAGTCGGTCTTGTCAAGGTTATATGCGCCATTGATACTGAGCCGCTGATTCCGTCCGAATGTATAAGTTGCCCCGGCAATGATTATCCGCTTCTCCTGATGATATCTGAAAAACTCCTCGCCGCCGGAAAAAAGCCGCGGCCGCTCTTCGGTGGCCTCGAGAGCCATCCCGGCGCCAAAAGGAACCGCCAGCGAATATTGCGGCCTGGCCAGAGACAGGGAGATGCCTCGGCTGTAAGTAAAGTTGACATGGGCGAAACTGAGAGCGAGACGAGAACCCAAGAGCCTGTTGTCGATATAATACGCCGCGTAGCCGTCCTGGTCATTGCCGATCTGCCCCAGCGCCTGTATGTATTTGCCCAACCCCAGAAGGTTAGCCTCGGTAAATGCCAGGCCGGTAGTGTAATTTCCTCCGGCCACGTCGAGATATATCTCGACCTTGGTGGTCCAGAGGTCGGTGGTGGTGACAATCAGCTCAATCCCGCTGTCGCTTGCGGGAATCACGCCGATATCGATTTCGCCGATGAATCCGGCCGCGCGAAGGTTGCGCTCGGTTTCAATCACCTGCTGAATGTCGAGCGAATCTCCGATGCCAAACAGAAGCTCGCGGCGGACCACGTTCTCGCGGGTGATAATATGCAGGCTGTTGGCCCACCTGTAATAAAACGGCGGGTCGTTTTGCATTTCCGAATCAAAGACATTTCTGCGGACGATATTTATTTTTTCGATAATCCGCCCCCGGAACGGCTCGAGATCATCATAAATGAAAGACTCGGCGGCCGGCGGATATAAGACAATAATCGACATAAAAAGAATATTTATTCTCATCATACAAACATGCTCACGGCCTCCGGCAGTATCCGATGCTCCACCTCCAGGACACGCGCGGCCAGCGTTTCGGGGGTATCGCCGGCCAGGACAGGGACGGTGCGCTGGATCAATATCGGGCCGTGGTCGTAGATCTCATCGACCAGGTGGACGGTGGCCCCGGAAATCCTGTCGCCTGATTCCAGCACCGCCCTGTGCACGTTGAGTCCGTACATGCCACGGCCGCCATACCTGGGAAGCAGGGCGGGATGGATGTTGATAATGCGGCCCCGGAATCTGCGGATGATTTCCGTCGGCAAAAGCCTCATATAGCCGGCCAGCACTATCAGATTTATGGCATGCATCGAAAGGACGGTATCGAGCGCCTTCACGAATTCACCCGGCTCCGGGAATTTCTTCGAGCTTATATGATAAGCGGGGATATCGGCGGCGCGGGCTCTTTCCAGTGCGTAAACCCCGGAGTTATTCGAAATGACGGCGCAAATGCGGCCTCTGATTTTGCCCGCGCCGATAGAGTCGATTAACGCCTGGAGATTGGTGCCTCCGCCCGAGGCAAAAACCGCTATCTTTAATTCCGCCATCTTCTTACTTGCCGAAAACTGCAAATATATCGCCGGATAGTCGATTCACCGAAAGGCCTGCCGCCGGACATTTCTCCCCTGAAATTCGGCAAATTCCCGAATTGAACCAAGTTATCATCTACCGTTCTTTCAGTCAACTGCTAAAAGGTTAAAGGAACCCCGATACATCATATTCCTGTTTATAAGGCGGTCCAATGGATATATTACGCCCAAAGTGAGCCAAACCGCAACCCAACGGAGGAATTGCTGTGATAACAAAAAAGTTGACGCTGGCCATCATAATGGCAGGAGCTCTGGCATTTGTTCACGATATGGCCGATGCCAAAAAACAGCCCGGCCAGGAAAGCATCGTTAGCGAGAAGTATGTCAGGCCCGTGACAAATTACGGCAGACCTCTTGCCGGCAAGGTGGGATCCGATGGGTTGATCAGCAGGCTTTATCATCCCAATTTTGCAGGCAATCCCGGACAGCCGGAGCAAACCGCCGGCGGTTATCTGGCGCGGATGGGGTCGAGCCTGGGGTTGCAGGCAAACGACCTCAGCCTGATCTCGACCAGGCAATCACCGGGTGGCTACCATGTAAGATATCAGCAGATATGGCGCGGGGTGCCGGTCTTTGCCAGGCAGGTACTTATCAACATCGACAAAAACGGCGCGATCAGCTCGGTCATATCCGATTTCAAGCCTATCGCTGATATGCCGACGGAACCGGTGTTGACATCGGAGCAAGCGGTCGCCATCGCAGAAAACGAAGTTGGCGTGCTGGCATTCCGCGACGAGTCAAGATCGGAACTTGTCATCTATGCCGACAGCGATTCGCCCGCATTATGCTGGCTGGTTACGGTCATTGCGGCAGAGCCGCTCGGCGATTGGCAGGTATTCGTGAGCGCCGCAAATGGCGACATAACCGCAAAGATGAATATCATGTGCTTCATCGATGGTTCGGGTTACGTGTTCAATCCCAACCCGGTCGTCTCCGAGGCCACCCTGCTTTTGGCCGATTCGAACGATATAAATTACCCGGCGCTGACCAACGCCAGGCAGGACATGATCTTGCGAGACCTCAATCCGCCACAGGGCGGATTCTACTACCTTACCGGCCCCTATGTCTCGACCAGTCCGACCACGAATCGGGCGCATGTGGCAGATCCGGATTCGTTCCATTTCAACAGGCAGGATAACAGGTTTGAGGAAGTGGTCGTTTACTATCACATAGATTCCTGCGAGAGATTTTATCAAAGCCTGGGCTTCACCAATATCATGGATTTCCCGATAACGGTGGCGGTCAACGGCACTACCGATGACAACTCCTGGTATTCGCCAGGCCAGTTGCGAATCACTTACGGGTCGGGCGGAGTCGATGACGCCGAGGATGGCGATGTCATCATTCACGAGTACGGCCACGCCACGCAGTTCGACCAGGTTCCCAACTGGGGGCAGACGCACGAGGGGGGATCGATGGGCGAGGGCTTTGGCGACTATTTGACTGTCAGCCGTTTTCACCCGGTATATAACAATTGGGACGAGGCCCAGGTGTTCGATTGGGACGCTAACCCGCGCGACAACTTCTGGCCCGGCCGCCGGGTGGATTCCAATAAGCATTACCCGGAGGATATGCACGGCGAGGTTCACGACGATGGCGAAATTTGGAGTCGTTGTCTCTGGGATATTCAGAATGCGATCGGATATGACACCACCCTGCAGCTTGTGCTCGAGGCTCATTTCGCCCTGACCTCGCAGGCCGATTTCGGCGATGCGGCCAACGCCATTGTCGACGCTGACCTGGCCATGTATGGCGGCCGGCACCTGCTGGCGATCGGCCAGGCCTTCTTGGACAGAGGCATCTTCGACGCACTACCGGTGGAGTTGAATATTATCCATACCCCCCTGGTCGACACCGAAAACTACAGCCAGCCGTTCATGATCGTGGCATCTATAACCCACACTTTCGCAGTAGACACCGCCCAGGTACTTTACCGATTCCTGCCGGACTCTCAATTCATCATTCTGAACATGACCCCCACCGGAAATCCAAATGAATATTCAGCATCGATACCAGCCCCGGGGCATGCCACTCTGGTAGGGTATTATCTGCGCGCGGTCGATTCCCTGAGACTGGTGACTGTCCTACCGGCCACGGCCCCCGGCACGACCTTCCAGTTCTATGCCGGTCCCGATATCATCGCGCCTGTTATCACGCATATGCCATTGATTGACATGCCATACCTGCGCTGGCCGCCGACTGTCGTGGCGTCGGTCAGCGACAATCTCGGCGTCGATTCGGTCTGGACGGAGTTCATGGTCAACGCCGGGGCGCCGGTCACCGTGCCGCTGGCCAGGCAGGATACCACCGATGTATGGCAGGGCCAGCTCACCGGCAACGTGGCAGTTGGTGATACGGTGCGTTACAGGCTCAAGGCCAGGGATTCGTCATCCAATGGGAATATTACGTATCTGCCTCAATCGGGATATTACTCATTTGCAGTACTCAATCTCAACGCCTATACCTATATCAGGAGCGGATTCCCGATCAACGATTATCCCGGCCTGGCTCATATCGACACATTCACGATCAATGAATACTTCGAGATATTTGAGGCCGATGTTTACGTCGATATAGATCATCCCAGCATCTCCGAGCTCTACTTCTATGTCCAGAGCCCGCAGGGCACAAGGGTGATATTGCATAATCGGACCGGCGGTGACGCCGACAGCATTGTCGGGTGGTACGATGATGAAATAGAGCCCGACGGGCCGGGTAACCTCGGCCAATTTGTCGGCCAGCAGGCTCACGGGCGCTGGGCATTTCTTGTCAGCGACCGGGTTGCGGGGAATGTCGGCACGGTTAACGGATGGATTCTCAGATTGGTGGTGCCGGGAGGTGTCGGGGTAACCGAACGAGATCGGTCTTTGCCCGATGCTTTTACGCTTGAATACAACTATCCCAATCCTTTCAATCCCTCGACAATGATTAGTTTCACCGTTCCAACAGAGACGAATGTCAGGCTGGAGATTTTCGATCTTCTCGGCCGCGTGGTGAAGACGCTGGTTGACGGCAACCTTCCTGCCGGTCATCATCAGATTATGTGGGATGGCGAGACATCGTCAGGGGAGCGGGCATCATCAGGCGTCTATTTCGCCCGCCTGAGCTCGGGCGATAAGCAGGGCATTATCAGGATGTCGATAATCAAATAATAGCAGATTCGTAGGTCGGGTTCATGAAGCGATTCCGGCAGCTGCCGGAGGAGCGCCGGAACCCGACATATCTTAAAAGAGTCGGGTTTCCTCGTCCCGATAAAAGACATCGGGACTTGATTAACCCGAACCACAAATATGCCACAAATTCTTGTGCGTCAGGATGGAGTCTGCATGGACGACATCCTGACGCTTGAACATAAGATTCGTAAGTCGGGCTCAGTTCATGATGCGATTCCGGCAGCTGCCGGAGGAGCGTCGGAACCCGACATATCTTAAAAGAGTCGGGTTTCCTCGTCCCGCCAAAAGACTTCGGGACTTAATAAATCCGACGTACAAATATGCCACAAATTTACGCTTTTCTCACATGGGCGTTGACAAATTCGGCGAGGTTGGGCCAGCCAAAGCTGATCTCGTCGATCAGGGCGCTGCCGATCTCGATTTTTTTCCTGCTGACATAACATCCCCCCAGGGCCTCGTAGAAATACTTGGCTGGATTCTTCTCGAGCACCCAGACCAGCATCGAGGTATACCGATGGTGTATAAGCCAGAGGGCGATATTCAAGACGAGCCGCTTGCCAACGCCGCGGTTCTGGTTTTCATTCGATATATAAATGGCGTAGAGCTCGCCATTGTAGCCGGTATCCAGCTCGCGGTTGGGGCCGCCGGTGGCAAATCCTACCACCTGGCCATCGGAGGTCTCCGCCACCAGGAAGCATTTCATCTCGCCGATATTGGAAAGCATCTCGCGCCAGCGGAGCGTGTTGCGCTCGTAATTGAGACCATCGAGCACATGGTCCGGCACCATGCCGCGATAAGTGGTCTTCCAGGAATCGACGTGAACCCTGGAAATAGCCTCGGCATCCTCGACTCTGGCGTGTCTGATTCTCATGCTATCCTTGCGGCACCGGGTCCCCTGACCCGACAGCACGGTTGTTGACCTTCAGTATTGGCGTCAGGTAGGGGTTCCTGACGCCGTGGGGATAAAGTCAAGACCACAGAAGTCTCGACCTGCAGACTTGCTCGATCAACTCAGGCGCTTCTTGATCAATTCGGGCATCGGGGCTTTTTCATCCCCAATTAAAATATACGAATCCAGTTTCGCAATTGCCAGTTCGGCCTGAACCTCATCTCTGGCGTGAATTTCGACGAGAATTTCGGAGGCGCGGACCTCCTCGCCCAGCTTCTTGCGAAACACCAGCCCGACCAGCGGATCGACGACGTCATCCTTCTTCAGCCTGCCGCCGCCCATTTCAACGATCAGGCGTCCGATCGCCTCCGTGTCGAACTCGGCGACAAATCCCGAGGCGCCGGCCTTCAGGCAAGTCACGACAGTGGCCTTTGGCAATCGAGTCGGATCAGCGAAGATCGAGAGATCTCCCCCCTGGTATTCGACCATCTCAACGAATTTTCGATATGCTGAACCATCGTCGAGCTTTGTTTTCAGGAGGCTTACAGCTTTCCCGCGATCAGATTCGATTTCAGCCATATCGAGCATCTCAATGGCCAGCTCGATTGTCAGGCTATATAGGTCTGGTGGGCAATGACTGTTCAGAGCCTCGATAGATTCGACAACCTCGAGCAGGTTGCCGGCGGAATTTCCGAGCGGCTGGCTCATGTCGGTGATCAGCGCCCGGGCCGATCGACCCATGGCGTGCGACACTCCGATCAGGTTTCGGGCCAGCGCCTCGGCCGATGCTTCATTCTTCATGAAGGCGCCGTTGCCGCATTTGACATCGAACACCAGCCCGGTCGGGCCAGCGGCAAATTTCTTGGAGAGGATCGAGCCGCAGATGAGCGGAATTGACTCGACCGTGGCGGTGACATCGCGCAGCGCATACATCAGCCTGTCGGCGGGGGCGATATCCGGTGTCTGTCCCGAGATTACACATCCCACCCTCTCGACACCGGCCATGAATTCATCGAGGGAGAGGTTCGTCCTATAACCGGGTATTGATTCCAGCTTATCGAGAGTCCCGCCGGTATGCCCCAGGCCCCGCCCCGAGAGCATCGGCACTTTGACCCCGCAGGCGGCAACCCAGGGCGCCAGGATCAGCGAGACCTTATCGCCGACGCCGCCTGTGGAGTGTTTGTCGACATAAACATGCTTCGGCTCGGGGAACTCGACCTCGCGCCCGGATTTGAGCATGGCCTCGGTCAGCCAGCCGGTTTCATCGTAATCCATCCCTTTGAGATAGACTGCCATCAGAAACGCAGACATCTGGTAATCAGCGATGCCGCCCCCTACAAACGAGCCAATGAAAAATGCAATTTCATCTTTGGTGAGGCTCTTGCCGTCCCGTTTCTTGGCTATGATTTCGACAGCGGTCATGTGATTATATTTTCTATCTTTGGGCGAAATCGCCGATAATCTTACTCTTAAATTACTGGACTTCAGAAGATGTTACGGATTCGATTGTGTGCAGTCCCCCGCCCGCTGACACAGATAGTCCTTATGCCTTTGGATGGAAACGTCCCGCCTTGTACGGGCTGTGGCTCTCTTACTCGTTTCCTCATTGAGTTGTCGCGGTCACTGCAATTTGTCAGGACTCGACTCTTACGAGCGCTGACTCGCGACGAATGCGCTGTCTAACCTGCCCACCAATCCCCATCCAAGCGACCTCGATTGTTTTTTCCCATTCCCCTGCTGGCTATTGCCTTTTCCTCACTCAGTCCTCAGTCCTCTCAACTCACAACTCGCAACTCGTAACTCACGACTATTATTTCGCCGCGCCGGTGACAATCTTCACCGATGCCGAAGCCCCGATACGAGTGGCGCCGGCCTGAAGCATCTTTACTGCCATGGCGGTG
>Ga0154764_1147_pt1 | contig 15356 bp, 11 predicted proteins | sample Rifle2008BG16ft_FD_105772 | JGI IMG/M metagenome (GOLD analysis project Ga0154764, IMG submission 105772) | candidate division Zixibacteria bacterium RBG_16_53_22
TCATATTATTCGCCCTATGAAATGACCATCGTCTATCTGACTTTTTATCCGGACGGCTCCTGCCAGTACAGCATCTTCCGAATTGATCCCGAGAGCATTATCGAGGGCACCTGGCATGCGGATGGGACGAGATTTCGATTCGAAATCCCCACTTTCGCGCCGTCGTCAGGAATCTATACTGTCAGCGACAGGAAACTAACATTGATGTCGGGCTATGTGACTTGCCGGTATGACAGGGTCATCGAATAATATGCGCTAAGGTATTATTATCTTCCTCTTGTCGTACCCCAGCTCCGAAAGCTTCTTCAACAACTCGATCTGCATCATCGGCGGGCCGCACAGGAATATCAGCGTTTCATCCGAGGGCGCCGGCAGATGCTGGCGCATCATTTCCTGCGTTATTCGCCCCGTGCCCATCGTCCAGCCATCGGGCGCCGCCTTGCTGAGCGTATAATATCGTTTGAAATTGGCATATTTTTCGACATAAGAGTCGAACTCCTCCTTGAGGATAATATCATCGACAGTCTTATTGCCGAAAATCAACGAAATCGAAACGTCCATTCCGCGCGAAAGTATCGTCCTGATAATCGAAATCATCGGCGTGATACCGGTGCCGCCGGCCAACATGCCGACCTGTTTGGCCATCCCCTCGGCAAAATGCCCGCCCTCGTGCGGCCCACTGACCCAGACCTCGTCGCCGACCTTGCGTTCATGCATGAATCTCGATGTCGGCCCCAGGCCATACCGCTTGATGATAAGCTCGAAATGATCCTTCATATCGGGCGTCGAGGTTGGTGTATAGGGGCGGTATTCGAGGATATCCCCCGGATCGGGGAAGACCTTGATAAAATCGCCGGGCATGAAGTTAAAGTCGCGGTCTGTCGGGATAGCAAATCTGAATTGGCGGGTGTCGTGGGTGATCGGCCTGATATCGATTATTCTTACCTGCCTTATTTCTTCGGAAATCATCGGTGAACCTTTTTCAGAGTGATATATGCCAACTTTGGCAAGATCGTCTCCTTTTCCTGGCAATCAATGCCACCGGGACGCCAGGGATAAGGATGAGATGCTGGATCTTCTCTAAAAACTCCTTGTTGGCAATCAGGAAATTAAGCGCGCAGACCACCTTTCTCTCCTTTCAAAGACGAATTACCGGAAGAAGTGTTTTGTGCATCCATGCACAAAATTACCTGTCGCAGACTTGCCTGAACACCCGCATGAAGTTGCCGCCGAGGATTTTCCTAATATCCACCTCGGAGTAGCCGCGCCCGACAAGTTCCTTTGTGATAGCGGGCATCCTCGAGCAATCATTAAGCCCCTTGGGGAACGCGAAAACGCCGTCGAAATCCGAGCCCAGTCCGACATGATCCGGTCCCACCAGCTTGACGATGTGGTCGATATGATCAACCACCGTGCCGATTGTGATATCGAGCTGGCTCTGATGCTCATCCAGTATCTCGAACAGCCAGGCCAGCGCTTTGTGCCTGGCGCCGTAATCATTAGGGTAGAGGGCGTCTATGGAATCGATTTCGGCTTTGTATTCCTCCTTGACCGAATCGGCAATGGCATTGAAGCGATAATCCAGGTATCCGGAGAAGAAATTTATCCCGATGACGCCGCCGTTCTTCGCGATTGCCGCGATCTGGTCGTCGGTCAGGTTGCGGTCGTGCGGGCAAAGAGCGTGCACGCATGAATGCGAGGCGATGACCGGGTCCGATGTTATCGCCAGCACCCTGGCCACCGCGGCCGGCCCCGCATGTGAGATATCGATAATAATCCCCAGGCGGTTCATCTCGCGGACCACCTCCTCGCCGAACGGGGTAAGGCCGTCGAACGCCGGGGATGTGTCGGCCGATGATATGCACCAGTCGTGCGAGCTGGTATGAACCAGGGTCATGTAGCGCACCCCGCGCTCGCAATAGTGGCGCAAGTTGGCCAGGTTGTCGGCAATTGCCAGCCCGTTCTCTATCGCTAAGAAAGCCGCGATCCGCCCCGATGATACAATCGCTTCAGCCTCGGCCGCGGTCTTGCAGACGGCGATCTGGCCGGCATGGCGACCGGTTTGCTCATGGAGCGAATCGAGCATCAGGTCGACCCGGGCGACACACGAATCGAGCGGCGTGTCGCCGGGAATCCAGCAGGCAAATGCTTCGAGGTCTACCCCGCCCTCGCGCAGTCGAGGGATATCCATCTGCCCCGAGGTGTCGCGCACCGAAAAATCGAATCCCTTTTTCATTCGCAGGACCGTGTCGCAGTGCAGGTCGGCCACCAGGGCTTCGCGGTGCAACTTATCCGGATCGATGCCGCCCGATGAACACATCAATGCCCCTCCCATGATAGCTAACGCAGATATTTTCAAAAACATGGCGGGTTTATAGCGCATTTTGTCGGAGAATGCAAGGGCTAATGCGGAGGCGGAGCCGCGGGCCCAATATCGGCTACGGCCTGCGATATCTGATGAATCTTAATTATTTGACCAACACTATTTGTTTGGTCTGCGCGAATTTCCCTGCAGTCATCTTGTAGAAGTAAGTTCCGGAGCTCAAGTCCGCAGCATCGAATGTGACCGAGTACTCGCTTGTGAGTTTGGCTCTTTCGCCTGCGGTTCAGCCCTGACGGCTGCCGGCAAACAGGATTTATCTTGACATAATCGGGAAGGGGCTTAATATATTAACATAGACTCAGCTACCAGGCGCCGGGATATCATGGCGTAACTGTCGTTCCGGGCTCTTCGCGCCGCACCTGTTTCGATACCGGAGGAATTCATGAAAAAGGTGATCGTCGTATTGACGGGGGCGCTCTCGTTGATATTTCTGCATTCTGTAATCGCCATGGCAAACCCGGTCGCTCCCGAATGGGGCCTTATCGATACCACTGCCCCGCCGCGTTTCGAGCACAAATGCGCCTATGATCTTCACAGGGAAGTCATCGTGCTTTTCGGCGGCCAGGATTACACAGATTTCTTGCCCAATGATACATGGGAATTCTCCGAAACCTGGAATATGGTCTCGACCAGTGGCCCGAGTGGACGTACCGGACATGACATGTGCTACGATACGGCGGCGCACGTTACTATCCTCTTTGGCGGTCGTGATATCTACGGTAATTATCTCAATGACACCTGGACCTGGAATGGCGCGAACTGGACCCAGCTGGCGGTTGCCGGGCCCTCGCCAAGGGCGTTTTTCGTGATGGCATACGACCGATGCACCCGAAAAGCAGTCTTGTTTGGCGGCGCCAACAGCGATTCATTGTTCGGCGACACCTGGGAATGGGATGGCTCGCAGTGGACCTTGATGGCCGTGACCGGACCACCAGCCCGTGTCTATGCAGCGATGGCATATAAAGAATGGGATGTGGGCAAATGCTTCATCTTTGGAGGCCGGGCAGGATTCAGCGGCCCGTCCCTGAATGATACCTGGTATTGGGACGGAGGCTCGTGGAACCAGATACCGGCGGGCAATATAAATCCATCGCCGAGATATGGCCATTCCATGGCCTGGGATCAAATGTGGGAAGGGTTCATGATTCTTTTTGGCGGCCAGAGCGGCACAAATCCCGATACAATCTTCGGTGACACCTGGTTGTTTTGGTTCGATTGGGTTAATGGGTCATACGACGTTGAGCCGCCCGCTCGAACAATGGCCGCCATGGTTTCGTGCGTGAACATGGGGCGATCGACGCTGCTGATCGGCGGCACCGACGGAACGCAGATCTTTAACGACATGTGGGCCTATCCTGTCTTTGCTTCGAATTCCTATGTTCCCGGCGATGCCAACGGCGATGGCCAGTTCAACGGTCTCGATATTGTCTACCTCGTCGGCTACTTCAAGGGATTCGGCGCGCCTCCGCCATTTGTCTACCATGATTGCCCGACCTGGGGCCAACAACTCTACGCCGCCGCCGACCTGAATGGCAGTTGTACCGTCAACGGTATCGACGTGACTTATGGCGTGGCCTACCTCAAGGGGCTGCAGCCGTCCATACGCTATTGTCAATATTGCCCGCCCACGGCTGCTATGGATCATTCAACATTTGGCAAGGGTGACATTGATGACGAATAATCTTAAGGTGTTTTTTAGGGGAAGGAAATTACTATGAGCAAGCGTGTTTGCGCCTCGATGATTGTGGCCCTGCTGATATCCTCGGCATCGGCCCAGGATACGCTTTGGACCAGAAACTACGGCTTCACCGGTGAAAGCGACCAGGGAATGTGCGGCGCTCTAACATCGGACGGTGGCTTCCTCGTGGCGGGGTATTCGGTGAATTTCCCCGGCGGCGATGTTTGGATTGTGCGCGCCGATAACAATGGAGACACGATCTGGACCCGAAACTTCGGCAATGAGCGATGGCAACAGGCCAATTATATCACCGAAACCAGCGATGGCGGCGTGATTGCGGCCGGCAAGTTCAGTGTCGCAGTCGGCGATTACGACCTATACTTGATAAGGCTCGATCCCAACGGCGACAGCCTCTGGACCAGGCGATTCGGGGCTGTGGGAGCTGACGATGACGGGCAGATGATCATCGAGCTGGCCGATAGCAATTTCCTGGCGGTCGGCAACGGCCGCAACGCCGGAACCACAGATCTGTTTATGGTCAAACTGGATACTCTCGGCAACCAATTATGGACAAAGCATTATGGCGGGTCGGGTTCGGAATATGCCTACGGCGTTGTTGAACTCGCCGACGGCGGCTTCATGATTACGGGTTCGACGACCACCTTGACGCAGGGCGGTTCCGATCTCTGGCTTCTCAGAACCGATTCCGACGGCGACACGTTGTGGACAAAAAAATTCGATTACCATGATGGATTAGACAGAGGCGATAATATCGTCCAAGCCGATAACGGCGATTTCGTGATCGGCGGCAGAACCTGGAACGGAACCTACGCCCAGCTGCTGGGATTGCGAGTCGATTTGTCGGGCAATCAGATTTGGGCCGGCGAATTCGGTTCATTATCCGATGGTGAATTCGCAGAGTCAATCGATAAGACCTCCGACGGCGGCTTCGTCATCGGAGGCGGCAAGGGAATCTCGACATTCGATTTTTATGTGGTTCGGCTTGATTCCAACGGTGACAGCCTGTGGGCCGCCCGATACAACGGCGCTACGGGCCGTTCCGATGACTGCTATGAGATTCGTGTCGACAGCAACGACGATATCCTGGCATTCGGTTATACCGATATCAATTCGGTAGCCCCTTCCGACCTCCAATTCTGGGTGGTCAAGATCGACGATGGGATTATTCAGCCCGGAAATCCCGATGTCGATCTGCTCCCGATGGCCTTTGTAGATACGGTTCAAGAAGGCAATTCGACAACCGGCGCTTTGTATATAAATAATGTCGGCAATGCCACTCTGTACTACGGCATCGTCGAAAGCGAAAGTTGGATAACAGCAATACCGGATACCGGCGACGTGCCGGCCGCTGAAGCAGATACTGCAGTCATAACTTTCGATGCTTCCGCTCTCGCGCCTGGTACCCATAATGGCGAGTTGATCATCAATTCCAACGACCCCGATGAACTCCAGGCGCATCTGCCGGTGACGCTGGTCGTGTTAGCGGGCGGCTGTGCTTATATCCCCGGCGACATCAACGGCGACGGTGCCGCCAACGGCATCGATGTCACCTTTGGCGTCGCTTATTTCAAGGGAGGGAATCCACCTCCGGTTGACTGCCACCCATTCTGCCCGGAAACCCCGGATCCCTTCTACGCCGCCGGCGATGTCAACGGCAGTTGCTCGCTCAATGGGATAGACATAACCTACTTTGTGGCGTATCTGAAGGGCATGCAGCCGGCGCTGCTCTTTTGTCCCGATTGCCCCCCGGTAACCTCCGGGCCCCGACATTCTGAAATCAGGGGAGACTGCCTCGGGGTTTCGGCTTTGGATGATTCCAGCTATATGTATGTCGAGGCGATCGGGAATGACCTGCATATCCATCACATGTACGCATTCTATCAATGCTGCCTGGAATATTTCGTCGATTTCCAATTTGCCGGAAACGATATTACCGCCGTCGAGCAGGATTTCGGCCCACCCTGTGATTGCCTCTGCACCTTCAACCTGGAATCAATTCTATACGATCTGGCGGTGGGCGAATATACGGTCACCTTAATCGGCATATATGGCGATACAGTGGGGGTCGACACGGCATATGTGGGCGGATATTAGTAACTGAAGTGGCTGAAGTGGCGTCAGGTCCTCAGACCTGACGCACCGATCCTATTTTTGAAATACGACTTCGCCGTCAATAACTGTCATAACGACGTTTACGCCCTTGATATCTCCCGGCTTCATCTCGAATATGTTCTCGGAGAGCACCGCGAAATCGGCGCGCTTGCCGATTGAAATGGAGCCCGCGATATAATCGTAACAACAGGCATACGCCGCGCCCCGCGTGTAGGCCTCGACTGCCTGACGAACCGTAATTTTCTCCTCGGGGTACCATGACGGCCGAATTACATCCTGCCTTTGACGGGTTACCGCGGCGTGAATTCCGGCAATCGGGTCGGCCGTCTCGATCGGAGCATCGGAGCCAAATGCCAGCCGCGCCCGGGAGGCCAGAATCGATTTAAAGGGGTAAGCATAGCGCGAGCGCTTGCCCCAGTACCTATCGGCGATGTCGCGGTCGGATGTGGCGTGTATCGGCTGAACCGAGGCGATTATGCCATTTCGCTCGAAAAGCCCGATATCCGATTTGCGCAAGAGCTGGGCGTGTTCTATTCTTGGGCGGAGGCCTTTTTCCTTGAAGGCTTGCGAATATTTGCCGATTCCCCGTAGCGCCTGCCAGTTGGCCTTGTCGCCGATCGCATGCATGGCCACCGATATTCCGGCATTCACCGCCGTCGAAACGAGGTTGTCGATCTCCTCGGGTTTCAGCGTCTCCACGCCGAAATTATCCGCTGATTTCTCATATGGCTTGAACATCAGGGCGGTCTGCGAACCCAGCGCCCCATCGGCGAAAAGCTTCAGGCATCCCACCCGGATATGCTCCGTGCCGAATCCGGTATGAAACTTGAAATCGATCGCCCGCGCCAGGCCGGTCTTGGGTATCATTTTGAATACCCGAAGCTTGAGCTTTCCCCGGCGATCGAGCTCATGGTAGATAGAAAACAGATCCTTGTCCTCGTCGCAATCGCCGCAGCCGGTGATACCGAGTTTCAAGAGATGTTCCTGTGCCCGACAAACTGAATCCAGCTTGTCGCTGTATGATACGGGTGGAATTTTATCGTAAAAATCCTCGGCCGCGTTTTCCTTCAGGATGCCGGTCGGCTCGCCATTTTTATCTTTATCTATCACGCCGCCCTGAGGATCAGGCGTGTTAGCGTCGATACCGGCATGTTTCAAGGCCGCCGAATTAACCCATAGGAGGTGCCCGTCCTTGCTGCTAAGCGCCACCGGATTTGGGGTAATAGCATCCAATATTTCCTTGTCGGGGAATTTCTCGCCCCAGAGGTTTTTGTTCCAGCCTCGGCCTCGAAGCCACTGGCCGGGCGCAAGCCTGGCCGCCGCCTCGCGAAGCAGTTTCCTGGCTTTGTCGAGCGAATCCACGCCATCCAGATTCACCCGTTTGAAGCTGGTTCCAAGGCTCATCAGGTGCAGGTGCGAATCGATCAGGCCGGGGATTGCAGTCTGCTTTTTCAAATCAATTGTCTTGAATCCGCGCCTGGATAGAGGCTTTATCCTGACATTGGTCCCGGCATCGATAATTAGACCGTCCTCTACGGCAATCGCTTGAGCGCCATGCGTCTTCCTGTCAAACGAATGGAAATTGCCATTGACAAAAATGACTTTGTCGGCCATGCCTTTCCCCTTTTAGGTTTTTCCCAATATTCGATAGTCCCCGTCGCGCCTGGTGACTCCCATCTGATCCAGCTTCTCCAGGAGAGGGATGACATACTTGCGGCTGGTCTTGAGATGCGATTTTATGTCCGATGCCGTGGCCCGACGAGATATCTTCAGAAATTCGACCAGGCTCTCTACCGTTTTCTCGAAATCTCGCGTCGTGAAAAGGATTCCGCCCTTTAACTCGACAATTTCGCCTTTGTCTCGCAGAAAATTGATAACAACCTCGTATTTGGGGTCCTCGTCGACCAGCTCCTTGCGGGTCGGCGATGACAGCGGGCTGGCCGAAAGGCGCGCATGAAGCCGTCCCTGAAGACGCATCTGGTCGGGATTAAGTTGCGCCTGGTGCCCGATGATTTTCAGAAGCCCCTTATCGACCGCAATCTTGCCGGACGATATGAGATAATCTACCACCGCCGGCAACCGCGCCGGATCGATCTTCAGTTTCTTGGCCAAGATCCCCGGCTCAAGCCCATCCGACCACTGCCTGAGGTCATGTTCGTCCTTTATTATCTGAAGCGCCGGCTCGGCAAACTTGTCCAGGAATCTGCGCGAGAGGATGCTATCGCCTGCGATTGTGATTCGATTCTTATCTGCCAGGTTCTTGATTGATCGTTCCATCGCCGCCTTTTCGAATGGGATATTCTGAAAGAGCCTCGAGATCGGCACGCGGACACCTTTTTCCAATTCGGTCATGACTATTATTTCCGGGGATGGCTCCGTTCTCTTCTGTAAGATCTCCACAAGGAGACCCTTGTTCTTGCTGACAGTCGAAAACTCTGTATCGAGTACGCGCCCGCCGCCCACCGTCTCCTGCGGGCTGATTCGCCTGATAATAAATTTATCGCCGATCTTGGCCGCCACCTCCGATTTGAGCTTGAACCGGACCGGCGCCCGTTCGCCGGGCTTCAAGATATCGCGGTCCAGAAGATAGACTCGCCCGATGAGGTCGGCGGTACCGAGCAGAAACGAAACTTCACTTCCATTCCGAACAGGCAATTTCGTCCCCGCGATAAGGCTCAACTCTCCGGCCAACTGTTGGGTCGGGGCCACCGTGCCGGGCAGGCAAACCGCCTCGCCGCGCTCAATGGCGCTTTTGTCGACACCGGCCAGATTGATTGCAACCCGGCTTCCGGGTACCGCCTCGCTGATTTTGCTCTTATGTGTCTGAAGACTGCGGATACGCAATTTCATTCCCGTGGGCTGAATTTCCACCTGCTGGTCAAGCGCTAATTTGCCCTCCAGAAGCGTCCCCGTGACCACCGTGCCCATGCCCTGTATCGTGAATTTCCGGTCGATAAATAGCCTGGCGGCGCCCAGGTCGGGCCGCTGCATCTGATCGGTCAAGAGCGAGTCAAGCGATTTCAGTATGTCACTAATGCCATCTCCCGTTATGGTCGATGTCGGCACGATGGGGCAGCCCTCGAGGAAACTGCCGGTCAGATGCTCTCTGATGGACTCGATTTGGAGCTGGAGATAATCGTTTTCAACCAGGTCTTTCTTGGTCATCGCCACCAGGCCGGTTTTGATATCAAGGAGTCTGATTATCTGGAAATGTTCTTCACTCTGCGGCATCCAGCCGTCGTCGGCCGCGATCACGAATATGACCGCGTCAATTCCGCCCACGCCTGCCACCATGTTCTTGACAAAGCGCTCGTGCCCGGGCACGTCGACTATGCCGACCTGGCGCCCCGATGGCAAAGTCGCCCAGGCGAATCCCAGGTCGATTGTCATGCCGCGCTCCTTCTCCTCGGGCAGGCGATCGGGATCGATCCCCGTCATCTTGAGTACCAGGGACGACTTGCCGTGATCGATATGTCCGGCGGTCCCGATTACAAACATGACTTGATAGCGTCGATTAGAGTAAGCATTTGCTCTTGCAGGACAGTTCTCAAATCTATCATGACCCCGTCCGAAATTGTCCTGCAGACAACAGGTGTCGAATAGCCGAGAAGCTGTCGTGACAAGTCTTGGGGATCACCTTCGATTTTCACGCCAAAACTGTCGAACTCGTATTCCGGTAACGATCCGCCGCCGAATGAGCTCTTGAGAATTGTGGGCGTCACCTTTGAGTCGCTCACGGTTAAAACGATTTCGTCGGCTCTTGCCCGAAGCTCCTCTCGCTCTGCGGAGGCCATCTCCCAGCAGGGGAGAGACTCACCGCGAAGGTGGGCCTGGAGCGTCGCCTCCAAAAGCCCGATTGTAAGTTTATCCAGCCTGAATGCCCTGTAAAGCGGATCGTTGAGCAGATTCGAAATCATTTTTTCTTTTCCGGCAATCAGCCCGGCCTGCGGGCCGCCCAGGAGCTTATCGCCCGAGAAACAAACCAGGTCGGCCCCGGTTCGTATCGCCGAGGACACCGACGGCTCGGCCAGTTTCGCACTGCCGGCGCCCGAATCAATCCAACCCGAACCCAGGTCGAAGCAGAACGGAATCTTCCTTTGGCGTGCCAGTCTGGCAATTGCCGATACCTCCGCCTCATCGGTGAAACCGCGCTGCACGAAATTGCTCTTATGCACATATAGGATTAGGGCCGTATTCTTATTCATCGCCTTCTGGTAATCGCCGAGGTTCGTTTTATTTGTCGTGCCCACCTCTCTCAGTTTCGCCCCCGAGCGCTCGATTATTTCCGGTATCCGAAACCCTCCGCCGATTTGAATCAACTGGCCCCGCGAAATGATGACCTCTCGCCCCGGCCCGGCGATATTGGCCACTATCAGATATACGGCCGCGGCGTTGTTATTGACCGCCATACCGGCCTCGGCGCCGGATAGCGCCGCCAGCATCCGTCCGGGCATGAGGCTGCGCTTGGATCGCTTACCATCGACAAGGTCGAATTCCAGATTCGAATAACCGGTAACAGCATCCAAAAGCCCTTCGTAGGCAACTGACGATATCGGCGCCCGGCCGAGGTTCGTATGAAGGATAACCCCCGTGCCGTTTATTACCGGTTGAATCAGTTCTCGACGATATTTCCCGAAAAGCCGCTTGACTTCCATGATGATGTCATCTTTCGAGGGCATCCTGCCGGTTCGAGCCGCCTCCTTTTTCATCGCCGAGGCTATTTTCTTAACTTCCATACCCACAAAGGCAAACGACCATCGTTCGACCAGGATTTTGACCCCCTCGTCCTCGAGGACAGTCGATATGCTCGGGAAATCGCGCATGATGCTCTCCGGAGCACCCTTACGGTGTCCCGTTATGCTTTTCTTGACACCCTTAGCAGCCATTTCTTTCTTTCAGTCACCCCGCCTATTCTGGAAAAGCCGACATGGCGGCTGGTCAATTCACTTTCGAGCCTGGTCGCATGTTCAGGACTGATCGCAATCACAAGGCCGCCCGAGGTCTGCGCATCGGCCAAGAGCAGCTTCTCGTGCTTTTCCAGGTCGTCAACCCACTCGGTATCGGGGCCTACGCTCAAGAGATTGGAGCGGCTCCCGCTCGGAAATTGATCAGCCTTGGCCAATTCCAGCGCGCCATTCATCAAAGGCACGCTATCGAAATATATCACCGCCGTCTTGTTCGAGGCCGCCATCATCTGGCTGAGATGCCCGAGCAGTCCGTAGCCGGTGATATCGGTAACGGCGCATATGTCGGTAGCCAGTACCGCCTCCGAGGCCTCGCGGTTGAGCATTTTCATATATTTAACCGCCCCCTCGACAACATCCTTCGAGGCCCTGCCATTCTTCAGCGCCGTGGTGATAAGTCCTGTCCCCAGCGGCTTGGTAATATAGAGAATATCTCCAGCCCTGGCCGAGGCGTTGGTCAATACCCTTTTGGGATGCACGGCGCCGGTTACCGCCAGGCCATAGAACGGCTCCGGCGATTTGACCGTATGCCCTCCCACGATCGGCAGGCCGGCTTCCTCGGCCACGCTCAAGCCGCCGCGAATAATGTCGCGTAGCAGGGAAAGCGGCAGAGTCTTCTCCGGAAATCCGACCACGTTAAGGGCCGAGATTGGCCGGCCTCCCATGGCGTAGAGATCCGATAGCGAATTGGCAGCCGCGATGGCGCCGAAATCGAAAGCATCGTCCACGACCGGCGTGAAATAGTCGATTGTCGTTACGATCGCCAGGTCCTCCGACAGCTTCACAACACCGGCATCATCGAGCAATTCCGGCCCGACGATCACGTTTTTATATCCATCCAGTTTGATGTCGCCCAGCACCTGGACGAGTTCGCTTCGAGCGAGTTTTGACGCTCACCCGGCGCAGGCGACATATTGGGTTAATTTGAATATTTCTTCCTTCTTATCCATAGACACCAATAATGTGTGCGACCAATATAATGATTATTATATGATGATTTCAAGGTCTTTAGAATGAGGGGTTACCCCGAAAATTCTGTTTAAAATCTGCCTACCATGGTCTAACCACCGCACAGGTTGTGCGGGGTCGTAGGCCCCAGGCCGTGACCCTGCACCAAGTTCCACTCTCAGGGCCGCAGGGTCACGCCCTACGTGCTACGACCCTGCGGAACTCCTCGTATAAGTCAAGAAGGTTTGGAGATTCACTGTTTTTCAAGAACCATAAGTTCCAGATCCTAAAAAAGCCAATCCTGTAAAAATAATAAGGTTCTATAAATCTAAGCCAAGTTTTAGGGGAAAGCCCTGCTTTAGAATTCATGTGCCGGTTCCAATTATGCAATGGGCGGAGCATAAACCCGACGGCATTCCGCGGCCTTTTTGCCAATATCGAGGCGCCGAGTAGTTGACGGGAATCTTGACTAAAATCAAGGACAAGGACTTCTGAATCGGGTTAAATTGGGGCAGATGGCAGAAATAATGGAGAAAAAGACGGCGCGGCCTGCGGTTATCCGCAGGCCCAGGCGAGACGAGAACCTCCTCAAAAATGGCGTTAATATGAGAAAAGCGATCCAGTATGGGTTCCTCGCCATCTGCCTGATAATCGGCGCGCAATTTTACATTTGGTATCGCCATTTTGCGACCGGCGGCCAATCACTTTATGTTCCCCGGCCCGGTGGCGTCGAGGGTTTCCTGCCGCTATCCGGCCTGATCGGCCTCAAGTATTGGCTGACCACTGGCATATTCAACACCGTCCATCCTGCGGCGGTGGTGATTCTACTGGCGATTTTGGCAGTCAGCTTGATATTCAAGAAAAGCTTCTGCTCTTTCATTTGCCCGGTGGGCCTGATTTCCGAGTGGTTCTGGAAACTCGGGCGGAAGCTTCTCGGTAAGAGGTTCGTGATGCCATTCGGCTGGAAGATGCCCCGCTGGCTCGATTACCCCTTGCGCTCACTCAAGTATCTGCTCCTGTTTTTCTTCGTCAACGCGATATTGATCGGGATGAACACCGAGGCGCTCGGCCGATTTATCGATTCGCCTTACAACAAGATCGCCGATGTCAAAATGCTGCTTTTCTTTATCGACATGTCCCGTTTCGCGGCCGGCGTCATAATTCTCCTGGCCGTGGCCTCGATTTTCATGTCGAATTTCTGGTGCCGCTATCTTTGCCCATATGGCGCGCTGCTTGGAATGTTGAGCTTTCTAAGTCCTGTCAAGATCAAACGTAATAGATCGACATGCGATGACTGTATGGCCTGCATGCGTGTCTGCCCGGCCATGATCAATGTTCATAAGGCCGGCATTGTCCGCTCCGACGAGTGCACAATTTGCATGTCGTGTGTCAAGGCCTGCCCGATCGACAACACGCTCTATCCGGCGATCTATGGCAAAAAGAAACTTAATGCCCGCACCGTAGCGATCGGCGTCTTCGCGATATTCTTAATCTTCTGGATCGGCGCGCGTGTCAGCGGTAATTGGAAGAACGGCATTACAAAGCAAGAATATATGTACCATATCCAGCATATGGATGGCCTGGAGTACAACCACATCAGGTAAACACAGGACAAGTTTCGATTGCTGTTGCCCCGATGCGATTACCACCCCGCGGCGGGGCTTCCTATTTTTCCTCGTTTGACCGGCCTATAGCTTATTGAATTTCAGCGTAAATATCAGCCGCCCGGGTGTTGGCTTATCATAGTCATTTGTCTGTTGGATCAATCATGCCTATAGGTCCGTAAACATGGTATTCGTAGAGTCACTATAGCATCATTGCGCTTTTCAATAATATTTGCTAAATTACCGCAGATGGTGAAAGCGAATGCCTGGGGCTAATATTGGGCGGCCCATACGGGTCATGAGGGATGGGAGATAATTGTGGAAAACCTGATTTACCTCGATAATGCGGCCACCGCCTGGCCGAAACCCGAATCCGTTTATAAATTCATGGTCGAGTTTTATCAGCGCTGCGGAGTCAACCCCGGCCGATCAGGATTCGATCTGGCAATCGAGGCCGGCAACATTGTCGAGGATCTGCGCGCGCGCCTGACCAAATTTTTCGGTGGCGACCCCGAGACCCCCGAACGCCTTTGTTTCGCCTACAACGCCACCGACGCCCTTAACCTCATCATTTGGGGGCTGCTTTGTCCCGGCGATCATGTTGTCACGACCAACCTCGAGCATAACTCGGTAATCAGACCGATCAATCATCTGGTTCGCGATCACGCTGTCGAAGTTACCTATGTCCCATTTGATTCCAACGGTTTTGTCAATCCGGATGATATAAAGGCGGCGTTTAAGAAAAACACGAAACTTGTCGTGGTCAATCATGGCTCCAATGTTCTGGGTACGGTTCAGCCTCTCAAGGAAATCGGCAGAGTTTGCAGGGAGGCCGATATCCTGCTTGCGGCCGATACCTCGCAGACTGCCGGTGTCGTCCCGATCAACATGAAAGAGATGAGTGTCGATGTCATCGCGTTCACCGGCCACAAGGCGCTCATGGGATGTACCGGTATCGGTGGTTTGTGCGTGCGCAAAGATGTCGACATACGCCAGACCCGGGCCGGCGGCACGGGAGTCGACTCAATCAATCCTTATCATTTGGAGCGATACCCTTATCGGATGGAGTATGGCACCCCCAATATGGTCGGTATCGCAGCCCTCTGGGCCGGGCAGGACTGGATCGAGCACGCCGGACTTGATAATATCCATGGCCAGGAGATGCGCCTGGCCCGTAAACTGGTGAATGGTTTCAAGGAGATCGAGGGTGTCAGGATCTACTGCTGCGATAATCTTGAGAATCATCTTTCAACCGTCGCCATGAATATCGAGGGGATGGACGCGGCCAATGTCGGCACCTGGCTCGATGTCGATTACAATGTCGCCACCAGAACCGGCCTGCATTGCGCGCCGCTGGTGCATAAGCAGATCGGCACCGCCGAGCTCAAGGGCGCGGTGCGATTCTCGGTTGGTCCGTTCAACACCGACCAGCATATCGACCACGCGGTCAACGCCGTGGCCGAGATAGCCTCATGGGTTCAAGAGCAACAGGCGAAAGTGTGATTTCGTCAGGTAGTCGGAGTCAATATGAACGTTATCTTTACTCCTAATATTGGCTATTCGGCTTCAGAAGTGCTCATGGAGCCGGTGATATGCCTGCCCGATACTCGCTGCGCGCGCTAATATTTTTTTAAGCGGCGTCAGGT
>Ga0154764_1039_pt1 | contig 15324 bp, 12 predicted proteins | sample Rifle2008BG16ft_FD_105772 | JGI IMG/M metagenome (GOLD analysis project Ga0154764, IMG submission 105772) | candidate division Zixibacteria bacterium RBG_16_53_22
CATCGGTGCCGGCGATCTGGATCGAGCCGGCCACAAATCCGGTTTCCGAAAGGATCAACGACTCGGCGTAGAATTTGCCCATGTAGAAATTGGTGGCCGGCCGCTCGCGAAGCATGGTGCCGTTGACCGATGCCGTATAAGGAAACTGGTCCTGTGTCACGAAATAGACGTCCCGCTCATTGAAAGCATCGGCGCGCCCCTCGGCAGAGTAAGCCTCCTTGACCACCTCCTGGCAGATCGCCATGACAACGGGATCATAATTGGGGACGATGATGCGGGTTTGATACTCAGCCACCCGTCGGGCGACACGCGCCAGCACAGTGAAGGCCGCAATAGTGGCCACCTGCGAGGGATCACCCAGGCCGGGCACGAAAAGAATCGGCCGGCCCATCTCGGTGGCGCGCCCGATAGCCTCATCAACAGCGTTGATACCGGCGATTGGGCGTACATACATTGTCTTGCCGCGTTTGGCGTGGAAAATGAAATAGAGCGCGAAACCCGAGAAGGCCAGCATCAGTACCAGCACTACGACACGCTGTGTATGAAAAAGCTGAGCGCTGGGAGTCGCCGCTCCGGACACCGCCGAATAAAGCGTGTCCTCGCCATACAGCGAGGCGGCCTTATAATAATACTGCCGGCCGTTTAGCAGCGATGTATCGGAGTCGGAATATTCGCTTGAGCCGCCGGGGATACGCGACAGGAATACGAAGCCGGAATCGGGGTTGTCGGAACGGTAGATGAGGTAAGCATCGACTGTGTGGTAAACGTCGTTGTCACCGGGGGCGTTGGACCAGGTGACCAGGATCGCCTCGCCGGGATCATTGGTGAGGTCTTTGGCGGCGATATCGCCGGGCGGGCCAGGCGGGGGCGCCAGCATCTCGTAGCGGAAGACGAACGCCGAATCGGGCTTTTCGATGGTTATATTTTCTTGTGCAAATGAGATAGAGAAAAGGGAAAATGTCAATAATAAGAGACGTAACGGGCGCTTTTCGGGCGTTATCTGCATCTATTCCTCAATGCTTCCCCCTCCGATTCGAGCGGTTATAATACAAAATTCCCAAAGATAAAGCATCAATTTTTATGCGTGGGTGTGCGCGCAAATGATGGGTGGGTAAACCCATGGTTGTCCGCTTATCCTGGTGCCGTGGGAACTGCGATTCCCGCGTGGGTGGCATGCTTTTTCCGACGAAGTCGGAATAAGCATGATGTTTCATGCATTGCAGCATGCTTAGGGCATCTGGCGATGCCCAAAGCATGCCACCCGGTAACAAAAAAGCCGTCGGGTCAGGCGACCCGACGGCACCATGGATTATGCTTTGTGCGTGGCGTATGTCCCCATGCGCCACGCCATGCAAAAAAAGCGCCGGCGCACCCGGAGGTACGCCAGCCACCATTATCATGGGTTCACCTTGATCTTGTGTTCCGGGAATCACAGTTCCCGAGACACCGACGAAATGCGTCAGGTCTGGGAGGACCGGACGCCACTGGGACTTTCCCTATGAGGCTCAGCAGCTATATGGCTTTCCACCCAATCCGCAATCCGCAATTCCCTCAACTCATAACTCACAACTCTCAACTCTCTTTACCCCACCGTCTCAAACCTTGCCTGGAAAAATCGCAAAGCGGATGGCTCAAACGTGAATCGCAGGCCCTTGACACAGTCGCGTTTCTGGAAAACGTTGATGATCCCCTCGGCGGCATATTCGAGATGGCTTTGCGTATACACCCGGCGCGGAATAGTCAGGCGGACTAATTCAAGCTTGGGCCGATAGTTCTGGCCGGTCTCCTTGTTTCGCCCGGCGGAGACGTTGCCGCGCTCCATGGCGCGCACGCCTGTCTCGACATATATCTCGGCGGCCAGCGCCTGCGCCGGGAACTGCTCCTGGTCGATATGCGGCAGAAATGCTCTGGCATCGAGGAAGATGGCGTGGCCCCCGTGCGGCACCACGTGCGGCACCCCGGCGGCGCTGAGGAGATCGCCAAAGAAGTTGACCTGCTCAACCCGGTACTTGATATAATCGTCATTGGCCACAGACTCGCGAATCCCCTGGGCCATGGCCGCCATGTCGCGTCCGGCCAATCCGCCGTAAGTGTGGAGCCCCTCATAAATAACGACCTGTTCTTTGGAGGCCACAAAGAAATCCTCGTCGTTGGTGGCCAGGAATCCACCGATATTAACCAGGCCATCCTTCTTGGCCGAGCTGGTGCAGCCATCGGTGAAAGAGCAGATCTCGCGCACGATCTGCTTGACCGATTTGTTGGCAAACCCCGCCTCACGCTTCTGGATGAAGTAAGCGTTTTCGACCGTGCGGGTGTTGTCGAGCATGATTTTGAGGCCGTGCTTATCGGCGAACGCCCGCAGTTCATGCAGATTAGCGATCGAGATCGGTTGGCCCCCGGCCATGTTGACACATGTGGCGGCGCTGATATATGGAATCCGCTTGGGACCGACTTTATCGACTAAGGCCTGAAGTTTCTTAACATCGAAATTCCCCTTGAATGGGTGGGTGCACGACGGGTCATGGGCCTCGTCGATGATGGCATCGTTGAACGTTCCGCCGGCCAACTCCTGATGGAGCCGCGTGGTTGTGAAATACATATTGCCGGGGACGAAATCGCCGGGCTTGATTAAGAGCCGCGACATGATATGCTCGGCGGCGCGCCCCTGATGCGTGGGCACGACATGCTTGTAGCCGTAGACCTCCTGGATAGTGCGCTCGAGATCGTAAAAGTTGCGGCTGCCGGCGTAGGCTTCATCGCCGAGTTGGAGGGCGGCCCACTGGGCGTCGCTCATGGCGTTGGTGCCGCTGTCGGTGAGGAGATCGATATAGACATCCTCGCTTTTTAGAAGGAATGTGTTATAACCCGCCTCCCGGATGGCATCCTGGCGAAACTCCCTGGTGGTCATCTTGATCGGCTCGACCGTCTTGATGCGGAACGGTTCGGGAACGTATTTCACTTTGGCGGCTCCTTTGTTTTGGCCAAATAAAATCGGGCTTGAGCGAGGTAATAATCGAATTTCAGAGCGCGTGTGTCAATATATAATAATCATGGTCATCGTATCATGCTTGTTGGTCGCGTGAGCGACATGACAGGAAACTATGGGGGTGTAAATAAGGTGTCTGGTTTAATAGGCAGAAGCCAGATAGCCAATAGCCTGCAGGGACAGTTGTTATGATAATGATGATCAAGGTCGCCCTCGCGAGTCGGAGCTTGTCGCTCCGGACCCGTATGGGCTCTGATCGCGACGAATGCGTCAGGTCTGAAGACCTGACGCCACCCTGACTATTTTGAGCGCCGTCAGGAAAGGGTTCCTGACGGCCAATGCGCTTTGGGAAATGGTCAGCGGCGCCGCAATGAAAAATGCAGCAAATGGAGAGATTTCTAAGCGAAGGACCGACCTTTGACGGGCCGGTCCTTTAATGACTGCATAAACCAATTAGCGTGATCTCAGATCTGCTATTTTAGCAATGTCATTTTCCCTGCCACGCTCTTGTCATTGTCGGAAAGCCTGTAGAAATAGACACCCGATGGCAGTCCGGCGCAATCCCAGACTATCGAGTGCGTGCCAGCCCCAAGTTCGCGATCAATCAACGTGGCCACCTTGCGCCCCAACAAATCGTATGTCTCGAGCCTGACAAAGCTCTCATCGACAAGATTGAAGCGGATCGTGACCCGGGCGTTGAATGGATTGGGGAAACTCTCGACAAGCGAGAAGTTCCGCGGCATCGTTACCGGAGCGTCTTCATCGACAGACAATTGCGCGTAGCGCACGATGGCGGCATCGGCGTTGGCTCTCAGATCGACCAGGCTGGTCCCGCCCAGTATGGCGAAAGCGGCCACGGCGGCCTCACCCGGCGCCAGGTTATACGGCCCGGTCGTAATCATCATGGAGGCATCCATGGCGGTGGTGATAGCGGTATCGGTGGTGCCGGCGTTCATGTAGGTCCATTTGTCGGCGGTGGTCATGTGCGGCGGGTAAACCTCGCCGTCGTTCTGCAGGGCCTTGAAGGAGTAGACGCCAAGCGCCGTGAGAACCTGCTGGCCGCGGTAAGTGCTGCTCGAATACTGGTATCCCAGGTTTCTGGCGCGGTCGAAATTGGCCCTGTCGGTGGGCGAGCCGTACGGTATATCCCAGTCCTCCCAGTGGGCGACCAGGAAGCCGGTCAGGGAATCGGTGCCGATATTGCGGATCGAATATTCGGTGATGACATAATCGTTATCGGGGGCCTGCGAGAAAGCGAATGTTTTCTGCGTGACCTGCACGAATAGCGGCGCATCGGCGCCCATGTCATTGAAGCTGGTATGGAATTCCTCCTCGGCATACGGCCCCGGCTCGTACTGCGCGATCGTGTCTATCGGCTCGAAATCGGCCTGCGGCGCCTGGTTGTCATCGCGGGCGCCGTCGGAGACCCGCGTCGGGCCATCGCCGATAAGCAGAGCGCCCTCGAATAGGTTATTGGCGCCGGTGCGCGGCATCCGGAATCCGCGCCCCTGCCATTGTCCCGGGTCGATCCCATCGGGTGGTAAACCGTAACGGCCGAAATTGGACACGGTATAGTCGACATTGCCGATATTATGCGTGGCGATTTCCGGTTGGGCGTTATTGCCCACCTGGATAATCAGGCCCCTGCTCGCCTGGTAACCGCTATCGGCGGTGATATTAAGATCGAATGCGATTTCGGCTCCTATCGGCGCCGAGGAACCGATGGCGATTGTAAACGGAGTCGCGGAAAGGGCGGTGTCATCTTGGGCAATTGCCCCATAGTAGGCCGAATCCTGCGTAACGGTGGCGAAGGGGCTGACAGTCGAGAGAATGGCGGCGACATTGGTGGCCGGCAGTCCGCCGTTTCTCAGTCTGACATATGCGCTAATGGTCTCGCCCGGATCGGGCACGCCGTTGTCCGGCTCGATGATATACATGGCGTTGGAAATGATATATGGGGCATCGATGGCCGGCATGATTCTGCTGGCGGCGTTGACATCGATGATGCCCCAGCCGAACGTGTTTTCCTCGCCATTGGGATTGTTCAAGGGCAGGTCGCGGGCGGAATTGATCAGCGCCCACTTGATAGTATCGACCGAGGCGTTGGGATTGACCTGGCGAAGCAGGGCCACGGCGCCGGCCACGTGCGGACAGGACATCGAGGTGCCGCTCCAGCCACTCTCGTAGGCCCCGCCCGGCACCGATGATCTGACATTTACGCCGGGCGCGACGACCTCGGGCTTGATGGTCAGGTTATCGCATTGCGATGGTCCGCGGCTGGAAAAATAGGCGATGGGGAAACTGGCGTTGTTGCCGTCGATAGCGCCGATCGAGAAACAGTTGTATGGTGTCGTGATCCTGTTGGCGGGGATTCTCAGTCCGGCGGTCCCCTCGTTGCCGGCCGCAAACAGCACGACCGCGCCGGCGGCCTCGCAGTTATCGATAAGCGTATAGAAATTCGGCGGGCATTCATCGCCGGACTGCGGTATCGAGCCCCAGGAGTTGGAGATGACATCGGGCACATCCTCGACAGTATTGGGATTGCCGTCGGGATCGGCGCCCCACTCAAAGGCGGCGGCTATATTTCCACCGGTGATATCGACCGCCCTGGCGGCGATCCACTGCGCATCGATGGCCACGCCGATGGTGTCTTGCGTGGTCGTGCTGCGCCCGCAAATAGTGCCCATAGTATGCGTCCCGTGGGCGTCGGCCGGATCGTCAAATGGGAAATCGCTGCTGGGATCGGAGGTATCAAGCCAGCTTTCCTGCCAGGGATGGCCGTTATTGCCGCGCCATCTTTGAGTAAGCGCGGGATGAGAGCCGGAAACGCCGGTATCGATATTCATGACCAGCCGACCCACACCGGTGTATCCGCGGGCCCACATGCTGTCGGCGCGGATAGCGCGCAGGCCATTTTCGACTCGCGTAATCACGGGTTCGGGATCGGAATAATCGAAAATCGGCTTGATCAGCTCGCCTTCGAAATCGGAATAGACGGTGGCGACATCGGGCCTGGCGGCTAAGGCTGAGATTTCGGCCGAGGTTAATTCGGCCCAAATCATATTGGCGATCCAGAAGCCGCGATACTCGCCGACCGTTTGCCGGCTTTTGGCCTGCGCCAGGTAATTCAGAATATCGGCCTGTGTATCGGTAGCCATCCTTTGAAGTGCAGTCACCACCTCGTAGTGGCGTTCGGCGCGGGTGGCCTGCGCCAGATCTTGCTGATGTTTCATGACCATGACATCAACCTGGTCGGCCATGAAAATGAGTGTCGGGAAAAGGGTTTGCGGGTCGGCATCGGCGATTTTTAGTTCCAATGCGGGATCCACACTGCCGGCGTAAGCGGTCGAGAATAAAATCAGGGCCGCCAGAATCCCAGAGATAAGACGCATGCTGTTCCTCCTGAACTGGGGGCGATTTCGAAAGCCTGTCCGCCCTCGGGCGGATAAGAATGAACACTGGCGTAATATATCCATGTAAGGCTCAAAGGCAACGCTTTTTTGCCCCTCGATAATGCAATCTGCCATGATTCGTTTTCCGTAACAAAAGCGCCCGGCAACAACCGGGCGCAGGCGACTTGCAAGCCGATTCTAATCCGGCTCATCCTCCCCTAAGCCGCTGCGGGAGCGCTTTTCGGCTTGTATATCAGGGCGGCCAGAATTCCGAATATCAATGCCTGTATAAATCCCGCGATAATCCAGATCCAGGCTAATCCGTAGGGAATCGGGTATGAAACAAACTGATCAAAAGCCGCCACATAGTAATAGAAGAAGGTGATAATAATCCCGTATCGTATTCCCTCGCCCAGCCCCCGGCCCTCATACCCCTTGGCGAATATGAAGGTGAAGAAAAACGAAAAGACCGCCCATGTGATAAACATCACCCACCAGTAGCTGTTCATCTGCGCCAGCGGGCGAAACGCCGCCGCTACGTCCGGACGGCTGTAATAGCCGCCCAGTATGACCCAGTGGATGATGAAATTGGTGATCAAGCCGGCGATAAATACCACCAGCGCCGTCAACCATAATCGTTTCCAGTTCATTGCTCCTCCTTGGTTATGCGGATAAGGTTTTTCAAGCGTTTCTTAGGGGCAAAGGGCAAATGAGTCAATGGGAATTTTATGAGGAGTCTCCCCGAAATTATCACACAGATGCTTATTGTTGTTTTCACTAAGCTGCCCTCGTCCAGACGGACCCGTTCTGGGTTGTGTCGGGTCGTCCATACGGACCCGTCCGGGTAGGCCAAATGGCCGTGACCCGACACCCGTTTGCTCTCTCAACCAGCAGGTTCACGGTCAAATGACCTACGAACCTGCTGAACTGCTTTGGGTGTCTTAAGAGCCTCCGAGTTTCCCCGCTTCTTGAAAAATCATCATTCTCAGATTTTGAAAAGCCTAATCCTATGAAATAACTAAGGCTCGAAGAAATTATGCCCGGTCTTCGGGGAAAGTCCTGGAAACACATGCCCTGACCGCCGGCAATAAAAAAACCGACGGCCTCACATTGAGACCGTCGGATTAAACGCCCCCTGATTTCCTTGAAGGAGGTGCGTTGGGGAAACAGCTTCGTGCATTGGTAAACGCCCCTGCCTGTTTCCCTTCTGCTAATATTAAACCCATAAAATGATCGGAAATATCCAACAAAATATTAATAATTGACAAATTCATTTGAGACCCCGCCGCCTTTGTCGTATTATTAAGCCGATGGCAAAATTGGAGTTAAGAGAATTACGCAAATTCTTCACGGACACCGTTGTCGGTGTTGATGGTGTCAGTTTCGATGTCGATGACGGTCGGATGGCGGTTCTACTGGGACCATCGGGATGCGGCAAGTCGACGCTTCTGCGCCTCATTTCCGGCCTGGAGACACCCGACTCGGGGGCCATCCACCTTGGCGGCGATGACATCACCTCGTGGGAGCCGAAACGCCGCGACGTGGCCATGGTATTTCAGAATTACGCGCTTTACCCCCACATGTCGGTCGGGCAGAATCTGGAATTCGGTCTGCGTTCGAGAAACGTGCCCAAAGATGAACGGACCAGGCTGGTCACTTGGGCCGCGGAGCTTTTAGGGTTGGATGAGCTTCTCGCGCGAAAGCCGAGGGAGCTTTCCGGCGGCCAGCGTCAGAGAGTGGCCCTGGGACGGGCCATAGTGCGCCAGCCACGGCTATATCTGTTCGATGAGCCGCTGTCCAATCTTGACGCCGAGCTTCGAATGCGGATGCGCGGCGAGATTTTGTCGCTGCACAAACGCGTCAATGGAACATCAATCTATGTGACGCACGACCAGGTGGAGGCTATGAGCCTGGCCGATATTATCTTCATCATGCGCAAAGGGAGAATCGTCTCGGCGGGGACTCCCAAGGAGCTCTATGACAACCCGCCCGATCTCTTCACGGCCGGCTTCCTGGGATTTCCCGCCATGAACCTGATCGACGGGCGCATATCCGATGGCGATTTCGTCTCGACCGGGGGATTGAAGATCGGGCTCGGACAAAACGCCCCGGGCGGGCGCGCCGATGTTGTCTTGGGGATCAGGCCGGAGGATATCGTTCTGGGCTCGGGAGATATCACCGCCGAGGTGATCTCGATCGAAAATCTCGGGCGTCAGGAATTGCTGCTCCTGCGCACCGTTTCCGACGATCGCCTTAAGGCCACCACGCCAAAGAGCCTGCGAATCGGCGATACAGTTTCCGTCGATATTGTCAGCGGCAAATGGTACCTGTTCGACAAGGACAGCAAAAAGAGAATCCGGCCGTAAAGGCCCGCATTGGGCACCAAACCATGCGGTCAATAGGCGCGGCGAGGTGGTCACTTGATGCCATTAATCTTGAGGCAGGGGTTCAACATGTTGAACCCCTACCACCATAACAAAAATAATCAAGCAAAACCTTTTCTGCGAATTTGAAAAGTCAATAGAACCTGGCGGGCCTATACGAAGTTAGTGAATCAACATATTCTTACAGCCAGGAGATACTTTGCCAAATACCTTCACGGTGACATTGCCCGGCAACTGGAAGGCGCGCTGGCCGGAAATTCGGGATGCCGCCGAAAAATACAAATTCAAAGTCATCAGGGATGGGAACGAGATCGATTTCGACGGCCTGGGGGTGGCCGGCAATATCAAGGTGGCCGGCAACACCGCTCATGTGACAATAGACAGGAAGCCGTTCTTTCTGAGCACCAGCTTGATTGCCCATTATGTTACGAATTTCTTGACGAAATACGGGTAGAGGAACAAAAATATCAAATCGCCGGGCGCTTTTGAGGCGCCTTTTTTGTTATTAGTATCATGAGTCTCTACAAAAAATTCCAGGCCTGGGCGCTGGACAAATTTCTGTTGTGCGTCAGGATGAAGCATGCCAATGCGACATCCTGACGCTGATTCAATTCCATTCATTGTGCCTGGCGCAGGTCTTCCTGCGCCACGGCTGGCTTAAAGCAAAAGTGGGCGCACCGGGAGGTACGCCCACCACCTGAAGAATAAACCCTTGCGACGATTTTTCTATAATAGGCGTCTCATCTTGAGGTGCACAGGCTCAATCCTATTCGTTGTGCCTGGCGCAGGTCCTCCTGCGCCACGGCTGCCCTACACCTTCGTCTCGCCCCACGTGGCCGGCGTGGCGAGAAAATAAAAACAGTCCTAACTCCTCATATATCGGATAAAAAAGCGGACACGGCATGCCGTGTCCCTACAGGTTTGTTTTGTGTGTTCTTATAATTCCGACGAATATTTAATGGCTTTGAGCGGATTGAAATTCGTTTCCCGGTCGAAATAATCAACCCCCTCCTTGCGCTTGAGGGAATTGACCACCAGGTAGGTCAGCGGTGTGGCGGCGGTCTCATAAGCTACCTTGAACAGCCATTGTGATATGATGGCGGTTCGAATCATCCAGCCGGGCAGGACTCCGGCAAATGCGATACTTATGAATATCGCCGAATCGGCGCCCTGGCCCACTATGGTCGATGTTATCGTGCGAATCCAGAGGAACCGTCCACCGGTTTTCACCTTCAATTTCGCCAGCACAAACGAGTTCAGGAACTCCCCTACCAGGTAGGCTGCGAACGAGGCCGCCAGGAGGCGCGGCGTAAAGCCCAGGATGGCATCATAAGCCCTTTGGGCCTCTGTCGGCGACTCATAAGTGCCCGCGAACCAGAATGGCGGGGCAGGCAGAAGCCCGGCGATCCAGATGGCACCGACGGCAATTAGATTGCAGAGGAATCCAATCCAGATCACCTGCCGGGCGCGGGCGTAGCCGTAGACCTCGGTGAGCACGTCGCCGATGATATACGCAATGGGAAAAAGAATCACCGCGGCAGGCAGAATCAGCCCGAATATCGAAATCAACTTGACCGCAATTATGTTCGACACCACCAGGGTCGTGACGAACAACGCCGCCATGAGAATAAAAAAGCGATGAGGTTTCTCCGGCATTTTTATACAATCCGCAATTCAGGCCGCGCCGCAAATCGCCGACAGATCATTGGTCTCGATATCTTTATTGTCAGGTTTCAGAATGTCGGGGCGTCCATCCGAATCCGGTGACATGGCAATACGCCCCCAGGATTACTTCAACCTTCTGGGCGAGCGGTTCTCCCATTCGACGACGATCGGGCTGGCCACGAATATCGAGCTGTAGGTGCCGATCACAATGCCGATCGTCAGGGCCAGCGAGAAATCGAAAAGCACCTCGCCGCCGAATATCAACAGCGATACCACCGCCAATTGGGTAGTCAGGGAGGTGATGATGGTTCGCTGAAGCACCTCGTTGATCGAGGTGTTGACCGTCGTCATGAAGTCGGCCCGCTTGCGGAACTGCTTCAAGTTCTCGCGGATACGGTCGAAGACCACCACCGTGTCGGTCAGCGAATAACCGGCTACAGTCAACAGGGCCGTGATCAAAAGCAGGGTGATCTCACGCTGTAAAATGAAATATATCCCCAGCATGACCAGCACGTCGTGGAACGTGGCAATGGTGGCGGCCACTCCGAAACGGAAATCGAATCTTATCCAGATATATACCAGTATTCCCAGGAAGGCGAATATAACCGCCCAGGTGGCGTCCTTAGCCAGTTGTTTGCCCACCTTGCCGCTGATATTGTCGGTCGAGTCGATCTTAAACTTGTTATCGGGAAAATGCTGCTTGATGGCGCTGGTTATAATGGTGGCCAGTTGGTCACCCTCGGCGGCCACCATCTTGACCATCGGGCGACCATCCTCGGTGTAAGTCGTTTCCGGGATAGCGTTCTCGATGCGTCCCTGAACCCTGATAATGAAGGAGTTGACGAAACCGGTGCCGGTCAGGGCCTGGATATTCGCTTTGCCCAAGTTGACCTTGTCAAGCGCCGACCGAATCTCATGGGCTGTCGTGGGGCGCTCGAAACTGCCGATGATCTCGGCGCCGCCGGTGAAATCGAGACCCAGGTTGGCCTTGCCGAGCAGGATCAGCACGAACGAGATTATCCCCAGGGCCAACAACAGGCCCGAAAGGACAAAGGCATACCTGCGGTTGCCGATGAAGTTTATATTGGTTTCTTTAATTAGTCTCATCATGGCGATCTACTCCATCAGATAGACAGGGTCTTGTATTGTTTGCGCAAATCGAATATAGTCTTGGTGACGAACACGGCCGTGAAAAGCGACAGGATAATACCGACCGACAACGTCACGGCGAATCCCCGCACCGGGCCGGAGCCGAAGATGAACAGGAACAACGCCGTGATCAGTGTCGTCACATGCGAGTCGATGACGGTCAGAAGCGCCCGGTCGTAGCCGGCGTCGATTGACGCCCGAACCGTCTTGCCGGTTCGCAGCTCCTCCCTGATCCTCTCGAAAATAAGCACGTTGGAATCGACCGACATACCCACCGTCAGAATTATGCCGGCGATACCGGGCATGGTCAAAGTCGAGTTCACTCCGGGGATGACCATGAAAGCCAGGATGAAAAGCGTGTTCAGCAATACGCCCAGATCGGCGATCAGGCCGGAAATTTTGTAATAGACAGCCATGAAGAGCACCACCATTAAGATACCTATGACGCTGGCCACCTTGCCCTTGTTTATCGAATCCTGCCCCAGGGCCGGCCCGATGATCGTGCTCTGTAATATTTCTACACTTGCTGGAAGGGCGCCGGCCTTGAGCATCGTGGCCAAAAGGTAGGCGTCGCTTATGGTGGCGTTGCCGCCCATCGTAATTTCGCCGTTCTTGGATATGCGCGATTGAATATTGGGCGCGGATTCCACGCGGTCATCGATAACTATGCCCAGCGGCTCGCCGATATGCTTGCCGGTCAGGCTCGAAAAGCGGCGGGCGCCATCGGTATCGAGCTCGAATACCACCACCGGCTGACGCATCTGGTTGTAGTTCTCGCGAATCGAGACCAGCGATTCACCCGTCATCTCGATATTGCGGTTGAGAACGTAAAGCAACTGGAACTGGCGGTCGCCCCTTTTCTCGGGACGAGTCGCCCAGGCAAGCTGGTAGTTAGATGGTATCAGCGCCTGGACCTCGGGCTTCTGAAGCAATTGCTCCATCTTGCGGTAATTATCCATCGTGACATAAAAGGCGTGGCCCGACCAGTCCGATAACAGCGATGAGAAGGGGTGCTTGCGGGCGTAATCCTCCTCGTCCATGGCCTCGGCGGTATCGCCCGCCTCCTGGCTGAAGAGGCTGGAGGCCGCTGACGTATCCGCGTCCGGCGTCTTGCCTGCCTCCTGGTTGGCTATACCGACGGGGCTTTCGGCGGCGACACCGAGCGCCAGCACGGAGTCTATCGCCTCGACCAGCTTCTGGGTCTCATCGCCGGTTCTCAGAAGCTTGAACTGCAACTGGGCTGTGCTGCCGATAAGGGCCTTGGCGGTGTCGATATCGGTGTAACCCGGCAGGTCGACTACTATCTGGTCGGCGCCCGATTTGACAATCTCCGGCTCGGCGATTCCATACTTGTCGACCCGCAGCCTGATTTTCTCAAGCACCTGGTCCTGGATATTGCCCGAAATCTCGCCCCCCCGGGGATTCTCCACCTGGAGGACCATATGCACTCCACCCTGAAGGTCCAATCCCAGCCGCAGGGCTTTGGCCTTGAGCGAGTAGTATCTGGCGGGATCGCTCTGCTTCAAGGCCTGCTGCTCCTGAGGGCTCATCGAGTAGAATTCGACGGTCGGGTAGAGGAGCACGATCGAGGCAATGAAAGCCACAAAGACCACTACAATCCAGGTTAATTTTGCTCTTCTCATTCCTAATACTCCCGATAAATATTGTTCATGCGGATCGGCATGAAACCAAACTGTCTTTTTAATACAGACCGCCAATATAATTTCCAGGCACCGAATGTCAATATTTTTTCCTGCAACCCGGCCCCCTGGCGCCACCGGGCCGCGGCGCCGTAAGTCAAGCCCGATAATTGGTTGCCATGTCGTGAGAATCATATCGCCGCCCCGGGTCGAGCTTTTTTCCTGTCGTTTTGAGTTGCATTTTGCGATGCGATGAAATAAATTCCCTTGCTTATGAAACGGATCGCGACGATATGGCTGCTCATTTGCAGCGCGGCCCTCGCCCAAAACATAGGCGACCGGTCGCCGGCCGATGGCGGCTACCTTACTAATGGATTTTATGTCCAGGCGGGGTATACGAGCGGCCCCTCGTTCTCTGCCTTTTTTGATTATATCAACAGCACCAATCACCTGACCAACGGCATCGGGAATTTTGGCGGCAACGCCTCGTTTTCGGTCGGGTATATTTCGAGATTCCATCGCAATTTTGCTCTCGACGTTGGCTTTTCGATATACGGCATGAACAAGGAATTCGAAATTCCCGATACCGCCAGCGCCATTCCCGAATCCCGAACCAGGCACGAGTTGAATTATCAGTCGGCGATTTTCACCGGGACCATGCCGATAATTCTCGAATTTTCATCGAATCAGCCGGTGGTGCCATATATCGGCATTGGCATTTCCATATTTTCCTTAAGGCTCGACCATTATCGCGCCCTGGAGGCGCTGCGGGATACCCGCACCGCTGTCGGCGGCCATTTCGGTGGAGGCGTGGCGGTCAAGATTACAAGGAAGTTATGGCTCGACCTGCGCGGCCGCTGGCACGCCGGCATCTCACACCTGTTGACCCTCGAGCGTGACTCGGACACCGTCGCGCTGGACTTTCGCGAATTCGAAATCAAGCAGAATGTCTCGCAGTTTTCCCTCGGTTTCGATTATTTCTTCCGCTAAGCTGACGATTCTCCTGGCGTTTGTTGCGGCCATGACAGCGCATCTGGCGTGCGGCCCGAAACCCCCGCGCAAGCCCAAACTGACGCCTGCCTCCGGGCTTCCGGCGCCATATAATTTGCGAGCCGAGGCCGCCAATGGCCGGGCCGTGCTGTTCTGGTCGGTCGATCGCAAGGACGGCATCCTGATTTCCGGGTACAATATATATCTCTCCGAGGCCGCCGGCGCCGGTGACACGCTGACATGGAATAACGCCCCGCAGAAACCTCATAACGATTTCCCGTATCCCGGCGATACGGACGGCAATATCAATACCGAGTCATATCCGATCGCGGGCCTCAGGGACGGCCGCTCCTATACGGCGCTGGTTCGCACACTCGGCCCGGGTGGAGCCTTATCGGAACCATCCAATATGGTCATCTTCGAGTCGATTGGCGAGGGTGAATTCGTGATAGGAAACGATCACCAGGCGGAGAATGGCGGATTTAATTTCGAGCGGGGCATTTCAATTCCCGGTGCGGATCCGCAAAGCGATATATACCTCTACGCCACCAGAGACAAAGTTGGATTATCCTCGCCCAGCCGTTTGGGGGCCGGCCTGAGAAAAACCGAATTCCTCGCCGGCGGCGCAAGTATCGCCCCACTCGAGACAGTCGCAATTGCACGGGGCGATATTTTCACCTTGAGGGCACATCGGGGTCTGGCCACGATAAAGGTTGAGGAGATTCAAGGGAGCTATCCCAGAATCAAGGCCAGGATCAGCTACAGATTCAGACCCGACGAGTAACAGCGCGGCATTAAGGGCTTGACCGGTCAAATCAGTGGCAGTATATTGCCGCGCGAAATTCTAATGGATGCCACCCTAGCTCAGTTGGTAGAGCAACGGACTGAAAATCCGTGTGTCCCCAGTTCGATTCTGGGGGGTGGCATTGTAGCTTCGGTGTTTCCATAACTCTAATATCCCTTCTCTTCTTTCATCGAAACATTTTGGGCGTTTTTTCGTTATTAAAAGTAGATATTCTGAGTTTTTGTAATAGAGACAATAATCTATTTGGAGCTTGACAAACCTGTTACTACATATTAATTTAATGCTATGAGAAAAACGCGTAAAAATATCGATA
>Ga0154764_1047_pt4 | contig 15181 bp, 16 predicted proteins | sample Rifle2008BG16ft_FD_105772 | JGI IMG/M metagenome (GOLD analysis project Ga0154764, IMG submission 105772) | candidate division Zixibacteria bacterium RBG_16_53_22
GGCCGTTTATTTCGGATGCCCGGCCCGCGATATCAGGCTGGCTCATAAGATCGAGGCCATCTTGAATCATCTGCCCGAATATATCTCGCGACTCAGAAAAATAGAGTCCCTATTTAAAAAGGAGCATGGCGCTTGAAAGGGAACCTGTCGGGTGACTCGCTCGTTCTAATTTGCCGAATGTGATTTTGTCAGCCAAAGGAGTTACGATGTCTAAGGTAATTGAAATTGATGAAGCAAATTTTGAAAACGAAGTCGCCAAATCCGATATCCCCGTCATGATCGATTTTTGGGCCACCTGGTGCGGTCCCTGCCGGATGATAGCTCCCCATGTGGAGGAAGCCTCCAACCTCTATTCCGGAAAGCTGAAAGTTGGTAAAGTAGATGTCGACAATAACCATCGCATAGCGTCTCAATATTCCATCATGTCTATTCCGGCCGTCATGTTCTTCAAAAATGGCATGGTGGTCGACCAGATCATCGGCGCCGTGCCCAGGAAAACCCTTTTCGATCGGATCGAGAAAATACTGCTGTCATGAAACGCGACTATCGAAACCCCGAAATAGCCGAAAAACTCTTGAACCAGGCCCGCCTCATTGCCGTGGTCGGCCTATCCGATAATCCCGCGCGGCCCAGCTATGACGTGGCCTCCTTTCTTCAGCGCCAGGGGTATAAAATAGTGCCTGTAAATCCCAGGATCGATTCGGTTCTCGGTGAAAAATCCTATCCCGATCTTGCGTCCATTCCGGGAAATATCGACGTTGTCGATATTTTCAGGAAGAGCGAGGATATCGGGCCGATTGTCGATGAGGCCATTTCGAAGGGGGCCGGGGCAATATGGATGCAGTTGGGTATCGTCAATGAGCAGGCCGCCGATAAAGCCGCCGAAGCCGGCCTCGATGTCGTCATGGATATGTGCATGAAAATGGAATACAACAGAATCCATGGATAAGTCAGCGGTTGCATTATTATCTATGTTTGCGATCCTGGCAACTCTGTTCGGATGCTCGTCCGGAATTCCACCAGGTGCCAGTACGCCGCGTGATATCGATCACGTTCAGGCCGCGAGAATGCTTGTCTCGGACAACCCACCTCTTGTTTTGGACGTGCGTTCTCCCGGGGAGTTTGTCGGGGAGTTGGGCCATATGCCGGGCGCCCGCTTGATACCGCTGAATCTGCTTCAAGATAGCCTCGCAGTCTTATCCCACTTTAAGGATCGGGAGATAATTGCAGTTTGCCGTTCCGGAAGGCGTTCCGGAATCGCGGCCGAACAGCTTGCCAGGGCGGGTTTCGACAAGGTCTATAACCTCAAGGGCGGCATGGTGCAATGGAAACAAAATGGCGGAAAAACCGAGTGAGTTCGCTGTTCTCAACTATATAGTATTTTGGCCAAATCGCAAAATTTTTAATCTTACCATAATTAATATCGAGGGGATGGAAATATTCTATTCCCTTTGTGGTATTTCTATTGGCGGGCGGGCCCGGTGGAATCGGCGGGCTCGTTTGGGCGATGATGGAATTGTTGCATTTTCATAACAGGACTTTCCCCGAGAGACCGGTGTGATTTCAGAGAACCTTGGCTTTGATAAATGGTTAACTATTTTGGGAAGTGGAAATTGTCATTTTTCAAGAATCGAGGAATCTTCCGGCCTTTTTCCCCGTGAAAAAGTTCCGCAGGGTCGTAGTCCCGACCGGAGTTGTCGGGGCGTGACCCTGCGGTGTGAGAGAGCAAGTGCGTGTCGGGTCACGGCCTACGGCCTACCCGGACGGGTCCGTATGGACGACCCGACACAACAAGAAGGAATTGCGGAAAATGGTGGAGATCATTCAGCCGAAATTTCCGGGGAAACTCATCCTTCATAATCCTTGCCCATATTTTGTCGATGGTATATATTGAATCATTCATAAAGGTCATAAGCAAATCGATCGTATCGGGTGAAAGATGAAAATTAAAGAGCCCTACAAAAAACTTCCCAAGATCGTCGAAGCTACTCTCGAGTGGAACGGCCGCATGGGCTTCCTCTGCAAATCCGGCTCCGGCCACGAGGTGATTTGCGACGCCTCCGTCACTCACGGCGGCGATAATTCCGGCTCCCGCCCCATGGAATTCCTGCTGTTCGCCCTGTCCAGTTGCACCGGCATGGATGTTGCCATGATTCTCAAGAAAAGAAGGCGGGATTTGCAAGACCTCAAAATCAGGTCTCACGGACAAAGGGCCCCGCAACATCCCCACGTATACGAGGCTATCACGCTCGAATATATCCTGACCGGCTCCGATTTAACCGACGATGATGTCAGGTGGGCGGTCGATCTTTCCCTCAAGAAATACTGCTCCGTTGCCGGAATGCTGCAGAAGATCTGCCGAATCAATTACAAATGGAAAATCATTAAAGCCGCCCCCGGAGGAAATTCATGAGGGGTTTCAGCTCCTATGGCGGCGGCTACAGCCCGCAAAGCGAGTTATTCCCGCCCGTTATCAAATGGCTACTGATCGCCAATGCGGCCATGTTCCTCCTGCCGCGTATCATCTTCGCCAACCTCGATTTCATCTACTCCCATCTGGGATTGGTGCCCGCCAGAATCTGGGGCGATTTCTATCTCTGGCAGCTCGTGACCTACATGTTCTTGCACGGAAGCATGTGGCACATCCTTATGAACATGTTTATCCTGTGGATGTTTGGCTCGGAACTCGAACGCACCTGGGGTTCTCGTGAGTTCACCAAATTCTATTTCGCGGCCGGGATAGGGGCCGGTATAATCAACGTAATCTTTGCCGCCCTTAGGCCGGAAATGTCCCTGATCCCGATCATCGGCGCCTCAGGCGCTATCTATGGCATTCTTGTAGCCTACGCCATGCTCTTCCCCGATCGCTACGTCTATGTCTATTTCCTTTTCCCGGTCAAGGTTAAGTACCTGGTCATCTTTCTGGTAGCTATCGAGTTCTTCTCGACTTACCAGGCCGATGGTGTCGCCCATTTCGCCCACCTCGGAGGCGCGTTGGTCGGTTTTCTCTATCTCCGCTATTCCTGGAAATGGAAATTGCAAAAGTGGCCGCTGGCCGGGTTCCTGCAACGCCTGAAGACCAGAGCGGCGAACAAGAAGAGGGGAGAGGGATCCCAAATCATGGATGAGGTCGATGCCATCCTCGACAAGATCAACAGGGTCGGCTACGATAACCTGACCAGGAAAGAAAAGAAAATCCTTGAAAAGGCCTCCGACAGGCTCTCAAAGCATGGCCAAAAATGATCCTTAAGTTAAAATGCCTTTCTACCGATTATATTATAGAAATGACTTATTTTCTACTTAGATCCCGCCCTAATTGGAGGTAGAATGAAAAAGGTGGTAGTCGCCGAGTCGTCCCCAACAATAAAAAGTGTGGCTGATTCGCTTCTTCGGCAGAGCGGCTATGATGTCATTTGCACATCCGACGGCCTGCGAGCCTGGGAGATTATCGCCGCCGAAAAACCTGACCTGGTCCTGGCCGGTTTGGGTCTTTCAGGTATTTCAGGTCTCGATCTCTGCCGCCAGATTGGCTCCGATAGATTGACGGGCGGCATTCCCGTGGTGCTCATGATAGGCGCCAACGATTCCATTCGCGAGGATGAGCTGGTTGCCGCCGGAGCCCGCGGCAAACTCAAAAAGCCCTTTTCGCCAAAGGACCTCCTCGAAATTGTCAACAAGCTCGCAGGGTACGGGCGATCCGCCGAGCCCCCCGCGGCCTCGCCGGGATCGCAGGAAACCAAGTTCGTGGCCCAGGTATCATCCACTCAGCATCAGAAGCTGCAGGAGACTTATAACCTCGAATGGCTCGACATCAGCGATTCGTCCACGCCCGGGTCCATTTCCAAAACGGCCAGCTTCGACCTGGCCAACGAGGATCAGGCCCTGGTGATCGATGAAGACCAATATGGACTATCCAGCCCTATCTTCATACCCGAGGAGCCCCCGGCCTCTCCTGTCGAGGAAAAGGACGATGACTACGATTGGTTCGTGGGTGAAATGAAACGCGAGATGGAAGGAAAAGCATCAGGAACCGCCAGGAGCACACCCACCCCCCAGCCGGGCTCGGCCGGCCCTTCGGCCGATGTGCCGAAGATCACCTCCGAAATCGGATTCGAGGATATTCGTCCCTCCGACGGCCCCGGTAAGCCGGCCCCGCGGAGCGAAAATAGCCATTCGGCGCTGGATAGCTCCATTTTGAGAACAAGACCTTTTCCCGCCGATATCCGTGAGCCTGTCAGCCCGCCGCCGGCTCGTCCGGCAAGTGAGATTTCCGACGAGCAGTTGGCCAGGATTGTCGATCGAGTGGCAGCCAGGTTGGCCACGCTGATCGTTTCGCGCCTCGACAGAAACCTCATAATAGAGGCTATCAAGGCTGAATTGAATTCATAGCGCCCGGCCGCGAGCTCGCCGCATTGCAGGAGACTCCCGTCCGTTCCTGGGCTTGAGTCTCGGACGCCTCTTTATGGTTTACTGATCCACCTTTCATAAAATATGAAACTGTCCGTTATGCACGCGCGCCATGCCGGACCTGCTTTTCATTGAAAACACCCCGGTTTTTCTTGTCCCCTCGAATTTGAACGGGAACCGCCGGGCGGAACATCAAAGTTATATTGCTTGGCGCTTCGGGCAACCGGGAGAGAATCTGATTGCTCGCAAAAATCAAGCCTGACACTCAAAGCTTCGAGCGTGAGGCAATCGTCCATCTTGACGCTTTGTACAGCTCTGCACTAAGGATGTCAAGGAGCGAGGCGGAAGCCGAAGACCTTGTACAGGAAACTTATCTGCGAGCCTTCAATTCCTATCACAGGTTTGAAAAAGGCACTAATTGCAGGGCCTGGCTCTTTAGGATAATGACGAACATCTTCATTAATAAGTATAACCGGAATAAATCCGGACCGGAGATCGTCCGCTACGATGATATCGACGATTGCTATGTCCCACGGGGACCGGTGGGCGCCGATTATTTCCAGAATCGAACCCTTGACCACCACTGGGTTTTTATGAACTTGCTCGACGACGATGTCAAGAGGTTGCTCTGGGACCTCCCGGCCGAGTTCCGGATTTCCTTAATCCTGAGCGATATCCAGGGTTTCACTTATGCCGATGTCGCTGAGATAACATGCGTCAAAATCGGAACCGTCAAGTCGCGCCTTTTTAGGGCCAGGAAAAAGCTCCAGAAGGGGCTGTGGGAATGGGCGGCGGCCAACGGTTATGCGCTGGAGGCGAAACTTGCATGACTAATATTGTCTGTTTTGTAGATGAAGCCGAATTGAATTTATTCCTCGACAACGAATTGCCGTCAAGCAGGCAAACAGCCCTGGGCGAGCATCTCGGCCGTTGTTTCGTCTGCTCGATAAAATATGATGTTGTCCACGGCCTGAAAGATATCGTGCGCAACGTCGGCAGAGAGGTAAGGGCCCCGCATGCCCTGCGCTTCCAGATTATGAGCCAAATCGATACCGCTCCTGCCGGGAATGTTGCAGGTTTCTGGGAGACGGCCAGGAACATCTTCATTTTCCGTCCGCTGCTTCCCATTGGTATTGCCGTGGCGTTGGTGGCGGCGCTCTTTTCAACCGTGTTGCTTCGCCCTTCATCCTCCGGCGCCATGAAGCTGGTAAACGAAATGGTGCATGAGCACGACGAGTACATGGCGGGCTTTCAAAGCGACAACGGCATCCAGAGCGCCGACCCCCAGGAGATCAGTCAATGGATCGCGGTCAACAGCGATATGAAAATCGATCTGGGGCGGTGCGACAAGTCGCCGGCCCTGGTCGGGGCCTGTGAAATCGAGGAAGATGGCCGAAACATTACCGGCCTCTTTTTCGATCAAGGGGAAAAGAGAATCTCGCTGTTCATGCTGCATTCCGGAGCCGACGACATGCCCGAGGCAATGACGATGAAAGTAAAGGAAAAATCGGTTTATTTCGGCAGTTCTACAGGTAATAATTATGTCCTCTGGTCCGACAGCGGCGTTGTTTGTATTCTTGTAAGCAGGCTTCCCAAGGATTCACTCATCAGCATGGCCGAAGACCTGATCTAAGATATCCCTGTGCTGCTCGATTTCTTATTCCTCGTATCGCCTGCATACGACTGCATCCGGGCTTCAATGCCTATCCGTTAATTTAATAATCTCGCGGACCTTTCAAATCCCCGTTATTGATAATTGTTATCGGTATTATCCGTAGGCGCCTGTTTTTCAGTGGGGGCTGTTTTAGGCCGATATTGTTCACGGTATACAGAATGAAACGCTTGATTCTCAATCCGCAAATTCTTGTTTTCAAAAGCGGCCCGCATAAATTATATTTCGCCGGGATACCATGGGAATTGATGCCAAGGCGGACTCCTCCACCATATGAAAAATGAAAACGTCATTTGCATTATGGCGAAAAACCCTCAGCCAGGCAGGGTGAAATGCGAGCTGGAAAGCTGCCTCAGCCGTGCCCAGGCCGCAGCATTGGCCAGGGCTTTCCTGCTCGATACCATCTCGACCGCTCTGCGGGTCCCTGGCTGCGATGTCTCCATCGGCTATTGGCCCCCCGAATCCGGAAATGACTTCGAAGATATAATCTGCCTTTTCCAAAATGAGGAAAGGAATAGAAGGGTGTCGGCCAGAGCGGGGGAGATCGCCCTGATCCCGCAGTCCGGCGCAAATCCCGGTGAGAGAATCACGAGCCTGGCCGCCCGCCTGTTCGAGGACGGCGCCAAAAGGATACTATTCACCTGCTCCGACAATCCCCTCATCGAGCCTATCATATTTAAGGCATCTTTCGAGCTTCTCAAGAAACACAGCGCCGTTATTGGGCCGACTTTCGATGGCGGCTATTACGTGCTTGGCCTCAGCCGGCCCGACATATCGGTTTTCGACTCGATCAATTGGAATTCCGATGGCCTTTATCGACAAATAACCGAGAAGCTCAATGCCGATCTAATCAACTGGCAGGAGCTGGAATTATCCTATGACATCGACCGGCCCGCGGAACTCGAACAGCTATATTTCGATATCGATAACCTGCGGCTTGCGGGCAAGAACCTGATCTGCTATCACACCGAGAAGTGCCTGGCCAACTTCAAAAAATGACCCCATGGCGTTTCCTGGCCGTAATTTGCGAACCTCATTCTTTTGTAATTAATTCGCGCCGGACCTTAAATAAATCTATAATCCTGCCGATTATGTATTGAGAGATAATATTTCCTCGGTTCTTGAACCATTTTGGGGATATCGCTGAAATAAAGGGAATGATAGAAAGCCGCGACAACATCCAATCATCGAAGGCGCAATTCCAGGAGAACTCGCAGACTTCCACCATTATCTCCAATCGCACCATAGCGAATTATCGGCTGGTTGAAATCAGGGGCACCGGCGGCATGGCCAACATATACAAGGCCATACAGCTTTCGCTCGATAGACCGGTAGCGCTCAAGATCATGCATCCCCATTTCCACACCAACGAGGCCTTCATAACGCGCTTCGAAAAAGAGGCCAAGCGCGCCGCCATGCTCCAGCACGAAAATATCGTGTCAATCATAGACTATGGCTGTGATAACGGCGAATATTATATCGCCATGGAATATATCGACGGCACCAACCTTAACGAAATCATCCGCAAACAGCGAAAGATGCCCCTGGAGGTCGCCCTGCACGTCTGCCATCAGGTGGCCGAGGGCCTCAAGTACGCTCACGGGATGGGCCTGGTCCACAGGGATATCAAGCCCGGCAATATCATGCTCTCCTATGACGGCCGGGTCATGATTACCGATTTCGGGATCGCCAAGGCCACCGGCGACAGCACCATCACCTCCGCCGGGCAGGTTATCGGATCGCCATCATACATGTCGCCCGAGCAGGCGGCCGGACGCCCAACCGATCATCGCTCGGACCTCTTCAGCCTCGGCATAATCCTCTACGAGATCATTGCCGGGGAAAAGCCCTTCAACGGCGAGACCTATCAAAGTCTAATAACCTCGATAATGTCCGACTATCCGACCTCTTTGCAGGAATTTCGCCTCGACGTCACTCGGGAAATCGATGAATTGGTCCAGCGAGCCCTGATCAAAGTGGCTGATTCCAGGTATCAAAGCGCCGAGGAGTTCTCCGAGGCTGTCATGGCCCAGCTCTCCAAGTTCAAAGTCCAATCGCCGCGCAAAATGATGGCGGAGTACTTGAAAAATCCTGCCCGTACCACCGAGAAGCTCCGGGCCGATAAGATCTCCGACCATATGGAATCGGCTCTCTATTTCCTGGCTGTCGGCCAGGGCAAATTGGCCGAGGCCAAGCGTGAATTCCTCGATGTCTTGAGATTCGACAGGAATAATAAAGAAGCGAAAAAATACCTCTCGAAACTCGAGGCTCAACTTCCCACTGAGAAAACGCGAGCGAAATTGGGAGATTTCAGATTGAACCTGGGGGCTTCTTACGCTCTGGTGGTGGTTATTATCATCATGCTGTCGTTGGTGGTGTTTTCGCTCTTGCCCCAGGGAATCGATCGGCCGGTGGATTCAATTGTTGAGGTCGTCAATCCGAATGGCGAGAAACCGCAGCCGAATATCGTGATCGGGCCCACCTCCATCTTGGGACAAGATCAATCCCTGGAAAGCGACATGCTGGCTAAGGATGTTGCCGGAAGTGGCGCCGGGGATTTCGGCAGGTCGTTGCAGGCCCCTTCTGCCGGACACAGGATATTGGTGTATGATTATCCTCGTCAGAATATTATCAGGTACGGAAGCGTTAAGATCGTCACCAATGTGCCGGCCCGCATTAAGATCGATAATGAAAATTACAGTTGGTCCAATGGGCCGCTAATCAAGGTCCTGCCGGGCCGCCATCTAATCGAGGCCAGCGCCGATGGCCATAAATCGGTTGTCAGGCGCATATTCCTGAAAACCGGTCAGGCCGATACAATTCGCATGGATCTGGAGCCAAAGAAATAAATCATCGGGGCCGGCCCGAAAATCCTGTTCCCTCCCGTCAAATTTGATATATAATTCCAGGCTTGGAAAATTCGAGGTCACTTTTTGAACGGGAGATCGCAATTGACTCTTAGATTCGGCGCCCTCTGGCGGAATTACCTGCCCGATATCTCATTATTCCTGAGCACTGTAATCTGGGGGCTGTCTTTCATTATTATGAAAGTAATGTTAGGAAGCCAGATTTCTCCCTACCTTTTCGTCTTTCTGCGCTTCGCAATAGCGACCATCCTGCTTTACCCCTTCTGCCGAAAGAGCCTGCCCGGCCTGAGCATCGGGGGGTTCAGGGCCGGGGCGGCGCTTGGAATCCTCATCTACGCCGGTTTCATTACGCAGGCGGTCGGGATCACCTTCACGACAGCGTCCAAATCGGCTTTTATCACCGGCGTTTCCAGCATCTTTGTGCCGGTGTTTCTGTTTTTACATCGGCGCCGTCTGCCGGAGGCTTACGTGGTGGTCGCTATTTTGATTGCCGCGGCCGGCATGTTTCTGCTGACCGGCCCCGCCGGCGGTGGTTTCAACCTCGGCGATTTTCTGACACTAATCTGCGCCGTCACATTTGCCGCGCAAATATACACGATGGGCCTGGCCACGGCCAGGTACGACACGCTGGCCCTGACCATGGTCGAGATCGTCGCTACGGCGGGCATCTCTGGTATGATGCTGTTTTTCGCGCCTGTTTATTTCATCTTCTCATGGTGGAATGTCGCCGTTCTGTTGTTCATCACCGTCTTCGGCACGGTATTGCCCCTCCTGGCGCAAACCTGGGCCCAGAAGAAAACCTCCTCTGTGCGGGCTGGCCTGATATTCTCGGCCGAGCCGGTCTTTGCCTATATATTCGCCTCGATATTATTAGGGGAGAGCTTCAACTTCATTCAAAAAGCTGGCGGCGCCGTTATCATAATGGCTGTGATCTCGTCCGAATTGATCCCGTTATTTATGGCCCGAAGTGCGCAAAAATGGCGAAAGCCGACTTGAACGGCCCTCGATCAAATCCCTCCCCAACAAGACGGGGGAGGGGATCTCGGGCCGCCGCCACGTGGCATGGAGTGGCGTGCCGGCCCCGTATGGCTCGGCACGGCCACGTACCTCCGCCGGCCTCCGCGTCGTAACCTGCCTGGCCCAAACGGGCCCCGTGGCGGGGGGCAAGAGGCGTGGGGCCGTATCTCAACCTGAAAACAGAAGGGGCGGACACACGAATCCGCCCCTACTGCCTACTGGCTGAATCACATCCCGTACATCTCGATAATCTCTTTTTTCCCTTTGCCGAGGATTTTATATTTCTTGCTAACCTTGACAAAGGCCGCCCCGGCCGCGTCGAGATGCGCCTTCTCGTGGGCCGCCGATAGCTGGGTGCGTATTCTGGCGGCGCCTTTCGGCACAACCGGGAAAAAGAACCCGACCGCGTAAATTCCCTCGTCATACAGGTCGCGGGCCACATCCTGGGCCAGCTTGGCGTTGTAGAGCATCACCGGCACAATTGGGCTGTCCCCTTCTTTCAGATCGAACCCAGCCTCGGTCAGAAGCTTGCGCCAGTACTTCGTATTCCACTCAAGCTTGTCGCGGCGCTCGGTTGTCTGGGAAATGAGGTCTAAGACCTTTATGGCGCCGTAGACTATAACCGGCGCGACCGTATTCGAGAACAGGTACGGCCGCGCCTTCTGACGGCACAGCTCCACCAGTTCGCGACGGCCACTCATGCAACCGCCTGAGGCCCCGCCGAGCGCCTTGCCCAACGTCGTCGTGATGATATCGATTTTGCCGACCACGCCGCAATGCTCATGTGAGCCGCGGCCTGTCTTGCCTATGAATCCCGAGGCATGCGAATCATCGACACAGACCATAGCATCATACTTCTCTGCCAGCGCCACGATCTGGTCCAATTTGACTATGTCGCCATCCATTGAGAAAACGCCATCGGTTATTATCATCCGGAACCGCTTGTCCTGATGCTCCTGCAGTTTCTCTTCGAGGTGTCCCATGTCGGAATGCTTGAATGTGTCCTGCATCGCCTTGCACAGCCGCATGCCGTCCACAATCGATGCGTGCACCAGTCGGTCGGCGATCATGACATCCTTATCTGACAGGATCGCCTCGAAAACGCCGGCGTTGGCGTCCATGCATGACGGGAACAGCAGGGTGTCCTCGGTCCCCAGAAATTCGGTCAGCTTGTTCTCGAGCTGGCGATGAATATCCTGAGTGCCGCATATAAAGCGCACCGATGACATGCCATATCCTCGACAATCGAGCCCCTCGTGCGCCGCCTTGATAACCTCGGGATGGCTGGACAGGCCCAGGTAATTATTGGCGCACATATTGATGACCTTTTTGACCGGTGATCCCGGCGGAAACTCGACCACAATCTCGGCCCCCTGGGGTGCATGTATATAGCGTTCTTGCTTGAAAATTCCGGCGTCCCGTATACCCTTTATCTCGGTCTGATATATCGAACGCGCGCTGTCACCATAAGCCACAATAACCTCCTCACATCAATATCCACTGCTCCGGCGAACTGACTTCCTTCTTAGCTTTTCTTGAAGCGGTTAACCAGGTCCACGATGGTGTTGACCGTGTCGAACGCCTCCGGCGTAGCGTCGGCATCGGGTATCCGGATCCCGTACTTCTTCTCGAGGAAACGCTTGAGCGATACCATCGAAAATGAATCGACGATCCCGCCCGAAATCAGTTTCGTCGTCTCGGTTACCTCGCGGTCGTCGTCTTCTTCGAGATACTCGCGCTTCACATAATCCAAAACCATCTTCTTCATGTCGTCCATTGTCATCGTCCTTTCATTGCATATTTATCAAATAAGACTAATGCCTCTTCTGGGTGGCATGCTCTCCGCGTCAAAGACGCGGTGAGCATGTTACAAAGCAACATGCTTATTCCGGCTTCGCCGGAAAAAGCATGCCACCCGGCTTGATCATTCATTCTCCAGCGTCGATACATCCCCAATCGGCTCGCCCCACTCCTGGGCGCGCAACAGGCGACGCATGATTTTTCCCGAGCGCGTCTTGGGCAGCGATTTCACGAATTCGATCTCCTGCGGCATGGCAAGAGGGGAGAGCTTCTTGCGGATAAAATTCATAATCTCCAAATCCAGATCGTCGCTGGGCGCAAATCCAGGTTTCAGCGCCACGAACGCCTTGACCACCTCCATGTTGACCGGATCCGGCTTGCCGATCGCCGCCGATTCGGCCACCGCCTGATGCTCCAACAGCGCCGACTCGATCTCAAACGGCCCTACCAGATGCCCGCCGGTGTTGATGACATCATCGTCGCGCCCCACAAACCAGAAATACCCGTCGGCATCGATACTGGCCCGGTCGCCGCATATATACCAGCCGTTCTTGAATTTGCTTCTGTAAGTCTCCTCGTTTTTCCAGTAGGTGCGGAACATCGAGGGCCACCCGGGCCTCAGCGCGATCAGGCCGACCGTGCCGGGATTGTTGATCGGTTCGAATGTTTTAGGATTAACGACCGTAGCCGTGATTCCCGGAAATGGCTTTCCCATCGATCCTGGCTTGATCGGCATGCCGGGATAATTGGTGATCACGATACTGCCGGTCTCGGTCTGCCAGAATGTATCGTGGAACGGCAACCCGAACGCCTCCTTCGACCAGATAACCGCCTCGGCGTTGAGCGGTTCGCCCACACTGCAGAGATGACGCAGCGAGCTCATGTCGTATTTCGCCACCGGCTCCTTGCCTTCTTTCATCAGCAATCGGATAGCGGTCGGCGCCGAATACCAGACCGTAACTTTGTGTCTCTCGACAAAGGCGTACCACTTCTCCGCCCCGAAACCGGCATCGAGCACCACCTGTGTCACACCATTGGCCCATGGCCCGATGATGCCGTAAGAGGTACCTGTCACCCATCCGGGATCGGCTGTGCACCAGTAAATGTCTTCGTCTTTGACATCGAGCACCCATTTGGTGGTCAGGTATTGCGCGATCAGCGAATAATGCACATGCTGGGCACCCTTTGGCTGCCCGGTCGTGCCCGAGGTGTAATGCAGCACTGACGGTGTCTCGGCGGTCGACTCGTACGCCTTCCAGTCATCAACACGGGGGACACGCTCCATATCGAATGCCACCTCGCGCTCCTTGAGGGGAGATCCCTCGGAATCAACCACGATGATATGCTTCAATTGGGGAAGCTGCTCTCTTATCTTGCGAACCTTAGCCACATGCTTTTTCTGTGTCAGAATCGCGGCCGTCTCGGCGTTGCTCAGCCGCGTATGCAGCGATTCATCCCCGAATGCCGAGAACAGCGGTTGAGCAATCCCGCCCATTTTGAGAATACCAAGAAACGAAATGTACAGCTCCGGCACCTTGTCCATGAATATGCAAACGCGCTCGCCGGGCTTCAGGCCCAGGCCGCATAGCAACGACGCGAACGTGTTCGACAACTGCCGGATATCATTATAGGTGAATTTTTTCACATGCCCTTCGTGATTTTCCCAGACAAGTGCCAGCTTGCTCGCTTTCCCCATCTGGCAAACGCGGTCGCTGCAATACCATCCGATATTGATCTTGTCCCCCTTTTTGTACCCCAGCTCCTTCTCGCCGATCGACCAATCGAATCCCCGAAGCCTTTCCTCGTATGAGCCGATATTTGACATTATGCCATCCTTCTTCATTTCACAGGTGTCTCGGGAACTGTGATTCCCGAAACGCCAATTTCTATTTTACATTCAACATTATTCCCATTTCATGATTCCAACACCACATTCGCCATCGCCCAGTGATCGGTATGCGACAGCGACATAAACACGTTCCGCACGCCGCGCGCCCCGGCCAATTCCGCCGCCTTGCCGGATAGCGTTATGACCGGCTTGCCGCTGGCCTCATTGGTCACCTCGACATCGTGCCAGGAAATATCCACCCGCGCGCCATCGCTGACCGCCTTGAAGAACGCCTCCTTGGCCGCAAACCGCGCCGCAAAATGACGTTCCGGATAGCGCTTGCCCCGGCAATATGCGATTTCCTCGGAAGTAAATATCTGTGCGGTAAATCCGTCGTCCGCGCCAAGCTGCCGCTTCACACGAGATATATCTAAAATATCACACCCTATCCCGACAATCATCCCAAAATCTTCCCATCAAAACCCAAACATCAAATCACGTCCCCGCTTATTCCGACCCGCAAAATCTCCTGCATGGTCGAGAATAATACCCATTTTCATTAAGGATAATTAGCCATGAGGGAAGTGTCAAGGGAAATTGGTTTTTGCAGAGCAATTTATTAGTGGCTGGCGTACCTCCCGGTGCGCCAGCGCTTGCGTAATATGGAAGTGTCAAGGGAAATTCAATAATTATGCCTCAGGACGCTAGTGTCCTGCGTCTAACGCTTCTTTACATTTGAAAGCGGCCATTTTGGGTTGTCATGAAATGTCCTTAATGGCTAAGTCGTTACTTTTCAAGTTATTACAAGAACACTTGCGAAATTAAGGTATTGTCAACATCGTCAAGAAATTTATGACGCACTACGCTAGCTTCATTATAGCGAATTCCGGAAGCCCTCAAGAATGTGGCACGCACCTCCGTCTGCCACGGCTTTATTGGGGTGGCATGCTTTGCGCGTCGCAGACGCGCTAAGCATGTTGATATGCTGGGGCTGCGCCCCTGCCTGACAGCGGTGCGCGCGGCGCACCCTACCTTTTCGCCTACTGGTTATTGGCTACTCGCTATTCGCTACAGGCTATTGCCTTTATTCCCAATTCCGCAATCTGCATTATGTAAGTGGCAGATACTGTATGGAAATGCGCGGCCCGAACGGGCCGCCCAGCGGGTCTGGAAAGACCCGCCTATTCGAATATTCGGCTTTCCCAACGTGGCTATGTGGCTTGCGGCTCTTCTTTTTTGCCTACTGGCTACTCGCTATTCGCTACTCGCTACTCACTACTGGTTACTTCGCTTTCTTCTTACGCGCCGCCTTGGGCTTCTTCTCGGGCTGCTTCATCTCGATTCCCAGCGCGTGAAATAGCACCTCGCTCACGCGCTCCACCGGGATAAACTCGATTTTCGATTTGATCTCCGGAGGAACCTCTTCGAGGTCGCTGACATTCCTTTTCGGCATGATGACTTTCCTGATCCCCGCCCTGTATGCCGCCAGCGCCTTCTGCTTGATACCGCCGATCGGCAGCACGTCGCCGCGAAGTGTGATCTCACCGGTCATCGCCAAATGAGGCTTGACTGGCTTGTTTATCAGCACCG
>Ga0154764_1089_pt2 | contig 15081 bp, 15 predicted proteins | sample Rifle2008BG16ft_FD_105772 | JGI IMG/M metagenome (GOLD analysis project Ga0154764, IMG submission 105772) | candidate division Zixibacteria bacterium RBG_16_53_22
AATAGCCAGTAGCCAGTAGGGAAATTATTAGGCGGCTCTTGTAGAGCCGCATTTTGTAGGGGCAAGGCATGCCTTGCCCGTTTATATACGCCCGGAACCCACCTCCCAACCGCCGCATACAACGCCTCAGACTTGACGGGCGATGATATATATCGCATAATCCCATGATTACTATTGATGCGAGGTGACAATGAAACGACTGCTTCCGTTTATTTGCCTGATCTTCATGGCCTGCCCGCCGCCGCATTATCCTATTTTAATCGGACACGACGGGAAATGGCGCAAATATGTAAAAATTGAAGAAGATTCTCTGAAAGTAAAAATCAAAGGCCATATCACCCTTTCCGGTTGGGAGGACGATTTCGCCATTGACATCGACATCGAAGGCATGGATACTTCGAGGATCGTTTTCTACGACACCACGAATTTCTACGGCCGACGCGTGAGCAGGACGCACTATTTCGACGACAAGATAATTTTCGAAAGCGAAAACTTCAGCCTCCCGCCCCGCTCAGGCGTCTTTTTACAAAGAAATAATACTCTGTTTATTAATAAGAATAAGGTGACCATAGCGATATGGGCGAACTACGATAATCATAAAATTTACGATGAAATGACCAAGGATGAATTTCTATCGTACCTAGATGGGCTTACCGCACGGATTCGTATAGAGAATATATTCGCCGAGCCCAAGTTGGTTGAAGTGAAAGTCGATAAGGAATTACTGGCAAGAAAATTGAAGGGCTGGGTGCCAGCCTTGCGTGAAAAAAATTAATGTAATCAGCAAGGAGCGCCCCCATGTATTACATCCTTTTTTACAAGACGGTTGATAACTATGTTGAGCGGCGGGCACCATACAGAGAGGCGCACCTGAAATACGCCAACGCCTCACGCGACCGCGGCGAGCTGTTCCTGGCCGGGGCCTTATCGGAGCCTGCCGATAGCGCGGTGCTGGTCTTCCAGGGCGACAGCCCGGCCGTGGCCGAGGATTTCGCCAAGAACGACCCCTACGCATTAAACGGCCTGATCACCGAGTGGAAGGTAAGGCCGTGGACTGTGGTGATTGGGGGGTGAGGGGATTGCGGATTGCGGATTTCGGAATGCGAAATAAAGTTATGAGTTATCACCCGTGAGGTTCGGGGAGTTGACGCCACGGGCCGATTTCTTGGGCAGCCCATATGTGCCCCTGCTTATTATTTAGAACAAGGGCAGATGAGGATGTCTGCCAGCCAGGGAATATTCATGCGGTCACAATAAATTGTACACGCAAACGATGGCGTCAGGTCTGAGGACCTTACGCCACGGGAGGTTTTAAGAACCTCATCATCACCTCATTAAGAAAAACGGACACGGCATGCCGTGTCCCTACGTAGTTATACAGTCGTAAGCGGTATTAAACATTACTGTTTTAGAAAATTCGCCACGACCCGATTGAATTCGTCCAGCTCTTCCAAATTTACCATGTGGCCGGCGCCGGAGATGATTTCCAGGCGGGCGTTGGGGATCGCCTCGGCCAGGCGGCGGGAGGCATCGAGGAAACGCGAATCCTGCGCCCCGGCCACCACGAGGGTGGGCTGGCGGATCTCGGGCAGGCGCGAGCGCCAATCAATAGGTCCCTTGGATCCTGCGGACGATTCGGTGTTCAGGCGGGATTCCATCATGCAAAGCAGAAAGTCAGCGTGGTGACGAGCCAGCATCGCCTCCCATAAGGGAATGATATCGGGATTGCGCTTGAACATGTTGCCTACCAGCGGGCCATCGCGCAACCCCATGGCCTCGGCCCAGGCTTTGACACCCCGCAGGCGAAGGATATCGAGCTCGCGTTGCTGAATTTCTGATTCGCTTCGCGCCTTTGGCCGCCCCGCCGAGGGCAAAATCGACGATACCAAAATTAATTTCGCGATAATCTCCGGCATCTCCAGCGCCAGGCGCACCACCACCGGCCCGCTCATCGAAAAGCCCAAAATTGTTACATCGCCAAGGCCCAACGTCCGAATCAGCCCACAGACATCCTCGGCCATGGCCGAGCCAGACCAGCGCTTGCCACATGAGGAGTCGCCAAATCCGCGCAGGTCAAGAGTCACTACCCGATGTGTCTTCGCGAAAATCGGCTTTTGCCGGTCCCACATATTGCCGTTGAGCGCGTAACCGTGTAGGAGGACAATGGGAGGGCCATTGCCCTCGACTTCGTAGTATATGGCCGCGCCCGGAACGGGTCCGCCTGGATCGGCGGCATCAAACCAAGGCACTATTCATACTCCGGTCCACGATCTTCAAAGATATCGGAGATAGCATCTCTGATAGCGCCCCAGGGGAAGCCGCGGCTCTTGAGGAAATTTACCACCCGGAGCTTCGCTTTCTGTGGTGGGAGATGCTTGACGGTCTTGTATTTCTTCTCGGCGATCGCCTTGACAGCCGCCTTCTCGTCGAAATCCTGGAGTTGCCGGCTTATGGCCTCGGTCGCCACCGGGTCGTAAATGCCTTTCTCGAAAAGCTTCTTCTTGAGATATGGTCGCGATTTGGGTCCATGCGCCATCTGGGTGCGCACGAAACTTGTGGCGAATTGCATGTCATCCAGAAAGCCATACCCCTTAAGCTGCGAGATAACGGCCTCGCGGATATCCTTGGGGCGACGCTCGTCTGAGAGTTTGCGGCGAAGGTCGCGCTCGGAGATCATCCGACGCGCGAGGATCTGCATCGCCCGATACTTAAGCCAGGCGATGTCTCCCTCCTCGCGGATCTTGCGCATCGTGGCATCGTTGAGCGTCTCGCCGACCTTAAGCGAATGGCGAAGGATAGTCTCGGCGTCAATAAAAAAGGGCGGTCTGCCCTCGACAACGAGTTCGAACCACCCTTTCGGCCTTGCCTGATTCAGGCTTTGGATCAGATAATCGGACACAGTCTCAAGCGGCTACCTTTTCGCTTTTTCCTTTGAGGCTCGCACAGGCCCTTCTTCCTCCGGTTCGGGAGTAGCAGCCGGCGCCGCCTCAATCCCCATCTTTTCCCTAATTTGACGCTCGATCTCGGCTGATATCGGCGGATTTTCGAGCAGGTAGACCTTGGTGTTATCGCGACCCTGTCCGAGTCTCTCATCGCCATACGAATACCAGGCGCCGGACTTTTCTATGATGCCCAAATTCGCAGCGATATCGACTATCTCACCCTCGCGGGAAATACCCTTGCCGTAGATGATATCGAACTCGGCCTCACGGAACGGCGGCGCGACCTTGTTCTTGACCACGCGAACCCGTGTCCGCGAGCCTGTAACATCCGTGCCCTCTTTCAGGGTTGCAATCTTGCGGATGTCCATCCGGATCGAGGCGTAGAACTTCAGGGCGTTGCCGCCAGAGGTCGTCTCCGGATTGCCAAACATGACACCGATCTTCATCCTGATCTGGTTAATGAATACGACGCAGGTTTTCGACTTGGAAATTGTCCCGGTCAACTTGCGCAGCGCCTGCGACATCAGGCGGGCCTGGAGCCCCATATGGGCCTCGCCCATCTCACCCTCAATCTCGGCTTTCGGCACCAGCGCCGCCACGGAGTCGATCACGACGATATCGATTGCGCCGGAGCGGACCAGGGTCTCGGTGATATCGAGCGCCTGCTCGCCGGTGTCCGGTTGGCTAATCAGAAGATTGTCGGTATCCACACCGAGCGCCCGGGCGTAATTGGGGTCCATGGCGTGCTCGGCATCGATGAAAGCCCCGACACCACCCAGCTTCTGGGCCTCGGCCATTATGTGGAGCGCCAATGTCGTTTTGCCGGATGACTCCGGGCCGAATATTTCCACGACGCGCCCGCGAGGAACTCCCCCTATCCCCAGCGCGAAATCCAGACCCAATGAGCCGGACGGAATCGATGGTATGCGGGCGGTGGCATCGGCATCCCCCAGCCGCATAATCGAGCCCTTGCCGAACTGCCGCTCGATTGACAAGACCGCTGTTTCAAGAGCTTTTTTCTTTTGACTCAAATTGTCAGTCATTTTATCCTCTTTAATCTACTTTATTAACCAATAACAAATTACGCTATATCTTACCGATTAGAATGCCAAAGATTTACAGAAACTATTCCTCTTATATAATAGAATCTGCTTCAAAAGCCACATATTTTTGGGCGCTGCGAAAACAATGTTTATAAGTTGCCGCATTTGGATTCGGCTTGTCTTCGGCAGTCGTCGATAAGACCTGGGGGCATCAATTTCAGGGCCAGAAGAATCAAGAGCGGCACGATGATGACATCGTCGATATGCCCGATAATCGGGATGAAATCGGGGATCAGATCAAACGGCATCAGGATATATCCGACCGCCACTCCGAGGAGGATTTTCGCGAGCCGTGGAGTACGAGAGTCTCTTAGCACGAGCTGGTATGTGTGGAATTCGCGCTTCAGGCCTTTCGCAATCTGACGTAATTCGGGCCCCGGGCGCATGGGTTACAACCTTATCGTTTCCAGCCTGGTATACCTCGGTCCGGCAGGAAGAAGATCGGATTTGAATATGGCTACTTCCTCGACCTCGAAAAGGGGTGACTCGAAATCCATCGATTCCACAAGGGTTATAAGTTTTTCATGTCCCTTGGGGAATTTCACACGGCCAATGGTCAGATGCGATGAAAATGGCTTGTCGGCCGCCCCAAATCCGCAATCGCGGCACGATTTTTCCACCAGCGGCGCAAGTTCGTAAAGCCGCTCGGCGCCCTGTCCGCCGCCAACCCAGATCACCCTCGCCTTTTTCAGATTCGGGAATCCGCCGATCCCCGCCAGCGAAATCTCGAACGGCCCAAAACCCGACAAATTTCTTGCCAGCCCCGCCGCCAGGTCGGCGACCGAATCCTTAGGCACGTCGCCCAGAAAACGCATAGTCAGATGGAGGTTTGCTGCTCTTACCCATCGTATGTCCGGGGCAACCTCCCGCAGCTTAGAGACAAGCCCATCAAGCTCCCTCTTGATTTCTCCGGGCACATCAACAGCCACGAACGTCCTCATAGTCTCCATCACATCTCCCTCAATGACAATTTCAGGCTCATCGAATAATATATATTTCAACGGGCGGCGGCAAAAGCTAAAACAATGATATTATATCAGCGCTCTGACCGGCGGGGCCGCCCCTCGCCCGCAGGGCGAGGTGAGAAACCCGGCCTTGAGGCCTGGGCCGACGATTGCAGATTCGCATGGCTTATCAATCGAAGTCGCGCCCTCGAAACACCCGGGTTTCTTGCGCCCAATCGGGCGGCGGCCCCGCAAGGCCAGATATGGGGCGATGCCCGGGGGAAATCAAAAAGGGGCTCCTGATGCCTAAGCCCCTTATTGACTGACATGTCGTGACTGAAACTATTTCAGTTGCGAGTTCACGAAATCCCAATTGATGAGATTGTCTATAAAGGCCTGCAGGAAATCCGGCCGACGGTTTTGATAGTCAAGATAGTATGCGTGCTCCCAAACATCGACTACCAACAGCGGCTTTTTCCCCTCGGCCAACGGATTTTCGGCGTTGGGGGTTTTGACTATCTTCAACTTGCCGCCGTCGAGAACCAGCCAGGCCCAGCCGCTGCCAAATTGGGTCACGCCGGCGTTCTTGAACTCCTCGATGAATTTCTCATAACCGCCCAGGTCGCTCTTGATTCGCTCGGCAATCTCTCCGCTCGGAGGCTTGCCGCCGCCCCGTTTCATGCATCGCCAGAAGAATGAATGGTTCCACGCCTGGGCGACATTGTTGAAGATTCCAATCTTGGATTGATCGCGGTAACATTTCCGGATAATGGTTTCGGAATCCTCGTTCTCATGAGGCGTGCCAGAGATCATTTTGTTGGCATTGTCCACATATGTCTTGTGATGCTTGCCGTGGTGAAATTCCAGCGTCTTGGCGCTTATGTATGGCTCCAACGCGTCTTTCGGATAAGGAAGATCGGGGAATGTAATGGCCATAACAACTCCTTTTGACGAATTTTTTCTTTTTTGCATATGGCGATAATTGGCGTCGTTATTCAGGTTCAGCAATTAAAATGATATCCCCGGGCTGGCGGGCAGTCAAGAACATTGTGAATCTTTTCGCGACCATGTATAACGCGAGTTCTCAATATAATATTCGATTTGAGGCGATTACCTATTTATGCGGCGGCTTTCGGTTTCTGGAGATGTTGATCAGGCTTCCTGCGAGTATCATGTCTATTTGACGGGGCGACATGCTGTGTCGCAATTCATATACCTGCCCCGTTGACTTGTCTTGCACCTGAATCGGCCGGGCGGATATAAGAAGCGCCCTGAGGCTTTCGATAATCAGGTAGTCGCCGACCGAAATTTCGCTGTAGTCTTTGGGATTGGCGAATTCAAGAGGCACGACGCCGAAATTTATCAGGTTTTGCCAATGTATCCTCGCAAATCCCTTGGCTATCACCGCCCGAAGCCCCAGGAATCTGGGAGCCAGCGCGGCATGCTCGCGGCTGGAACCCTGGCCATAGTTAATGCCGGCCACGACAAACGATCCCTTATCTTTATATTGAATAGCCCGCTCATAGTAATTGGGGTCAATCTTGGAAAAGGTGAAACGAGCAATCTGCGGGATATTGCTCCTGAACGGCAAGACCTCGTTACCGGCTGGCATGATCTCGTCCGTGGAAATGTCGTCCCCCACCTTGAGAAGCACTGGCCCCTCGATTGTCTCGGGAAACGGCTCAAGCGGTGGAAGCGACTGGATATTCGGCCCCTTTTCCAGTTTGACCTGCTCACCCGGCTGGTCAGGAGGGATCAGCATCCTGGTATTGATAATTATCTTGTCCGGTTCCTGGAATTTCGGATATGGCATCCCGAGTGTCCGTGGATCGGTGATAACACCAGTCAGGGCCGAGGCGGTGGCCGTCTCAGGGCTGCAGAGGTAGACCTGATCATCTTTGGTGCCCGAGCGGCCGGGGAAATTGCGCGGCACCGTGCGAAGACTGATCCGTCCGGTAGCTGGCGCCTGCCCCATCCCGATACACCCATTGCAGCCGGCCTGATGGATTCTGCCCCCCGCGTGGATAAGTTTGACAAGGTACCCCAGCGAGGTCATATTCTCCAGAATCTGGCGCGAGGTGGGGCTGATATCGAATGATACACGGTCATGCGCCTGCCTGCCATCGACCATCATGGCCGGGACCGCGAAATCCCGTAACCCCGGGTTGGCCGATGAACCGATATACGCCTGGTAAATTTCACGACCGGCCACCTCGCGCACCGGTACCACTTTATCAGGATTTCCGGGAAGGGCGATCAGGGGCTCGAGCGTCGATAGGTCGATTTCGTCGTGCTCATCATAATCGGCGCCCTCGTCGGCCACAAGCTCAATCCAGTTGGTGCCGCGACCTTGAACCTCGAGGAGGTGCTTTGTAATATCGTCGGATGGAAACACGCTGGTGGTAGCGCCCAACTCGGCGCCCATATTGGCGATCACGTGGCGATCCATGGCACTCAACTGTCCGAGAGCAGGACCGTAATACTCGATTATCTTTCCAATCCCGCCGCTCACCCTGTGACGCCGCAGCATTTCCAGAATTAAATCCTTAGCGCTTACCCAATCGGGAAACTTTCCGGTGAGCCTCACGCCCATGATAGCCGGCATCTTGACATTGAACGGATCGCCTGCCATGGCCAGAGCCACTTCCAGGCCGCCGACGCCTATCGCCAGCATCCCCAGCGATCCGGCGGCGCAAGTGTGGCTATCGGACCCCAGAAGTGACTTGCCGGGAATACCAAACCGCTCCATATGAACCGGGTGGCTGACTCCGTTTCCGGGACGGCTGTACCAAATTCCGAATTTCCTGCAGGCGCTTCGCAAGAAGAGATGATCGTCGGCATTCTTCCAGTCGACCTGTAAAAGATTGTGGTCGATATATTGGGCCGAAAGCTCGGTCTTGACACGATCCAGCCCCATGGCCTCCAATTCCAGCATGACCAATGTGCCGGTTGCATCCTGCGTCAATGTCTGGTCAATCTTCAGGCCGATTTCCTCGCCAACTCTCATCTGGCCGGAGACAAGGTGGCTTTCTATCAGTTTCTGCGCGACATTCCTGGGCATTGCATGGTCCTTTCAACTCAATCACCAATATCAGGTATTCATTGATACCGTTTGAAACGTCGACATCATGTAGGCGGTTCCTGCTGATGAGAATAGCAGCGGCCCAGCTTACCAATAAATTCATTCAGAGCGGCTCGATCTCGGCCTTAATCGGGCGATCTTCGCCTGATTTTACATTATGAGGATTGAGCATTTATCGGTATTGGAATTCTGCGACCTTCCAGCCCATATTTCTCTTGACAGCGTCCCGCCATACGCTAAATTGCTGTATGCATAATCTCCGTATCCCGTAAACGCGGGAGGGATTATATGTACAAAATCGTTTTCCTGACACTCATAGCAATCCTTGCGCTCGGCGTGTCTGCCTCGGCGCAGGACCCCGGCATGCCCGATTCGGCGGCCGCGGGTAATTGGGATTGCTCGCCATTCTTCCAATCGCCGAACGATTACTTCTATTTTTCGCTGCTGTTAAAGAATGATGAAGATCTCCGTTATTTCGAATTTTCATATGGGCTTATCGAAGCGCAGGCTGATCTCAGGGCGGTTACCGTAATCCACCCGATTAGTACATGGGATGTTTATTTTGATACATTGGGAATCATCAACCCGGATTATCCAAATTACACTTTTTTCAGTGCTATTTTTTTCGGAGAAGAAGACGATACGCCATTAAATACAGATTCTCTTTGGCAGCCGGTTTTGTTTTTGTCCGTTGTAATTAGCCCCAATGTGGTCCCCGGCGATACAATTCAACCCATATTGTTAATGCCTGGTATTGCCGCCTGCGCCTCGCCGATAATCGTCATTGATCCTACAAGAGCCGATGACCCCAATGGCCTACCGCTCGATTTCGCGATAACCGCCATTGCCCCCAACCCCTTCAACGCCCAGACCACCATCCATTATCTCCTGCCGGAACCATCGGAAGTCTCGCTGACCGTTTACGATATTCTCGGCCGCAGGATAGAGACACTGGATATCGGATATCAAAGCGCAGGTGCTCATTCCGTTACGTGGGATGGCACCGGGCGCAACTCGGGGATCTACTTCGCCCGCGTCGTCGCGGGTGGCCGCTCGCAGGGCGGGCGGATGGTGCTGGTGAAATGATATTCTTCGGGTGGCATGCTTCTGCCCGCAAGGGCAAAAGCATGCTGTCCCGCATAAGATAATGTCCTAAGAATTAGGGCATGACAACATGCTTATTCGCCCTGGAACAACGGGCGAACAAGCATGCCACCCGGCATCTTACGTTTTCCACATGAAATCATCACGGGGATAGCGGCGAAAGTAGCTGTCCCCGTGCCCATTGACCGACAGCCCAATCGGGCCGTCTTTCTGCAAAAGGAGATAGTATCAATCTTGAGTTAGATTCTTGTCTCTGCCGTTGCCATTGTGCTTTTCCGATTCAATCAGCCCATCCATGATCCTGATAATCCGGTGGCAGCGATGCGCGATATTCATATCGTGCGTGATTGTCACCACCGATCGGCCCAGTTCGTTGAGCTGCTCGAAAAGGTCAATAATTTCCCCGCCCGATTTGGAATCGAGGTTCCCGGTCGGCTCGTCGGCCAATATAATATCCGGCTCGTTGGCCAGGGCCCGCGCAACCGCCGCGCGCTGCATCTGGCCGCCGGAGAGCTCGGTCGGCTTGTGCTCGGCCCAGTTGGCCAGGCCGACATTCTCCAGACATTCCATGACACGTTGCTTTCTGTAAGCGCCCGGCTTACCGGCGAAAATCAGCGGCAGCTCGACATTCTCGAACGTGGTGGCGTAGGCCAGCAAGTTGAAATTCTGGAAAATGAAACCAATCTTCTTGTTCCTGATCGATGATAGCTGGTGGATACCCATATTGGCCACCGGCCGGCCATCGAGATGGTATTCTCCCGTGGTCGGCATATCGAGGCAGCCCATGATATTCATGAGAGTCGATTTGCCCGAGCCTGACGGCCCTATGATGGCCACGAATTCGCCCCGACCGATATCGAGGTCGACTCCGCGCAGGGCATCGACATGGATTTTGCCAGTCTTATAAACCTTGGTGACATTCTTCATAGATATGAGATGACCGTTGTTATTCATTATTCGTACCTCAATGCCTCCACGGGGTTGATTGACGCCGCCTTACGCGCCGGGAAAAATCCCGACAGAAAGCCGATTGTCGAAAGTGTGATGACCGTGATTATCGCCACCGGCCAGTTGACCAGGGGGCGGCCCAGAAATTCCATGGCGCCCTCCATCGGGATAAGCCAGAAAGCCCGCGTGATCGCCAGGCTGAAGAGAATTCCCAGAAAGCCCCCGAATAGCGCAATAAACATCGCCTCCGTCATGAACTGTAATATGATATGTCCCTTGCGCGCCCCCAGCGCCATCTTGGTGCCGATCTCGCGCGTCCGCTCCCGTATCGCCACGTACATGATATTGGCCACGCCGACGCCAGCGATCACCAATGTCATGCCGCCGATAAACCACATGAATATTTTTATTCCCAGGAAGACCTTCCTTGTCACCTCGGCCTGCTCGACAGTATCCCAGAACCAGAGGGCGTGGGTGTCCTTGGGGTCGAACCGGTACTTGGACCCAAACACGCGGAACAGATCCTGCTCAACCGTCTTGGTGTTGACCCCGGGCTTGACCGAGTAAATGAAGTTGTCGAAATAGGGGTCGCCGAAAATTCCCACGAAGGTCGAGGCCGGGATCACGCCATAGTCCTCGTCGGGGCCGTGGTAGCTCGAATCCTGCATCTTCTTTACCATCACGCCCACTACTGTGAACGGGATACCATTTACCATAACCATCTTGCCGACAGGATCGACCGTGCCGAAAATCTCCTCGGCCACCTTCCAGCCCAGGAATATGGCCCGCCTCTTGGAGTCGAAATCAAATTGGTCGATAAACCGTCCGCCAGGCTGGGGGTAGTGCGAACGCATCTCGCCAAAATCGGGATATACGCCGCTGACAAGCTTGCTGACCTGTTTCTTGCCATATTCAATCGTCACGCCCCAGCGCATATACTCACCCGATATCTTGTCGACCCCGGCCACGCGGGCTTTGATAAGGTCCTGGTCCTCCGGCCGAAACATGATGCGCCGCCCCTGCGGCAACCCCTGGAATGGCATCGTTGTCTGCCCTGCCCAGAGGACAATAATCCCCTGGCCCATGCCGGAACTGGCCTTGTGCATCTGCCGCTCGATCCCGACACTGAATGCCATTAACAGAGTGATCGAAATCGTACCCCAGGTGATTGCCAGCACAGTTAGCGCCATGCGCAGTTTCTGCGCGCGAAACTCCCGCACCATCAGCTTTAAAAATAGCGATATTTTGTAAGCCAATAACATATCATTAATCAGTAACGGGCACGGCCCCGCATAAAGCAGGGGTAAACATGCCGTGCCCCTACAGGGTCATATCTGGCCTTCGTGCCACTGCATTCGCCTTTGATTCCGCATTCCGCATTTACTCATGCCTTCAGCGCCTCCACAGGATTGAGCCTGGCCGCCCGTCGGGCAGGGAAGAACCCGGCGATCAGGCCGATCGAGCCGATGATGGCGATAGCCACGAAAACGGTATTGGGAGAGATCACCGGATCGCCTACATACTCGCCAAGTTTCAAGAGTGGAAAAGCTTTCTCGAAGAATTTAGCAATGAAAAACCCGAAAAAGCCGCCTATGGCCGTGATCAGAAGCGATTCGACAATGATCTGAAACATGATGTGGGCGCGGGTCGCCCCCATAGCCATCTTGACACCAATCTCGCGAGTGCGCTCCTTGACCACCACGTACATGATATTGGCAGTTCCGATCCCGCCGACGATAAGCGTGAAGACGCCGATAATCCCGAGGAAAATCCTGAATCCCTCGAAAAACGGCCGCCACTCGCCCAGCGAGTCGTTGGTATCCCAGATCCAAAGGGCCTGCTCGTCTTTGGGATCGAAACTGTACTTTCGTCCGAGAACTTTGAAGACCTCCGCCTCAACCCTCTTCGAGCGCGCCGGGTCGGCCACCTGGTAGATCATGTTCTCGGGATGAGTGTGCCCCCACATTGTCTTGAAGGTCGTATAGGGGATATAAACCTTGCGCGTGTCGCGCCCGCGATAGGAGGAGTTCTGGTCCTTTTGCTTGAGGACACCCACCACTAGGAATGGGGTGCCCCGCAATGTTACGTACTTGCCGACCGGGTCGATCCCCTCGCCAAACAGGTCGGTTCTGATATCGGTGCCTAAGAATATTACCCTCTTGCGGTAGTCCAGGTCGATCTCATCCAGGAAGCGCCCGCCAGCCTCGGGGATCATGTTCCGCACGGCTCCCCACTCCGGCTTGACCCCAATGACATTCTGCGAGACCGTCTTCTTGCCATAGGTCAGCATCCCCATTCCAGCGTATTCGGGTGATGCCATCGTTATCTCGGGTATCTCGCGCTTGAGCATGTCGATATCATCATCGGTGAAGCGCACCCAACGCCCTTTGGGCAGCCCCTTATATGGCAGCGCCGTCTTGCCGCCCCAGACTATCACCAGCCGCTCGCCAAGACCCAGAAACTGTTTTTCCTGGTGGATATAGAGGCCGTTGCCGAATGCTACCAAAATGATGGTGGCCGCCGTGCCCCAGATGATACCAAAAGTAGTTAAGAGCGTACGCAGCTTCTGGCGGCGCACGTCATGGAAAAACTGCTTGAAGATGACGAGCGACTTCAAGCTACTTGATCTCCTTGGGCGGCCGCTCGACCACCTTTTCGCCCAGAGCCAATCCCTCGGTGACCTCGATATTGAGCCCGTCGGAAAGGCCGGTCTTGATATTCTTGAAATCTATCTTGCCGGTCGCCGAGTCCTGGACCTCAACCCGCGCGGTATCGGCCTGGAAACTGACCAGGCGCTCGGGGATTACCAGGATGCTGTCTTTCTTGGTGATGATGATCTCGGCGTTGGCGGAATACCCGGCTCGCAGCGCCTTAGTGCCGGCTTCAGTGATCTCGACTTCGAGATCGAACAACGTGGTGTTATCCTGTTTCTTGGCCTTGGGAGATATCTTCGAGAGCCTGCCGGTGAGCTTCTCATTCGGCAGAGCGCCGATCTTGAGGTCGACCGGCATCTCCTCCACCAGCTTGCCGACATCGATCTCGTCGACCGTTCCCTTAAAAACGAGCTTATCCATCGGAGCCAGAGTCAGCAGGGGAGTGCCGGCCTGGTAGGAGGTCAGCGGCACCACGGGATCGCCCTCATTGACCAGTTTCTCCAGCACCGTGCCATCGATTGGCGAGATAATAGTGTTCTGGTTTTTGCCATCGGAGGTTACCCCCTTCTGCAGAAGGTCGAACTTCTCCTGGGCCATGTGAAACCGCAGTTCCGATTCGGAGAGCTGCGTCTTGCTGATATCGAACTCGGCCTGGCTGATAAGTTTCTTGTCGTAAAGCTCCTTGCTGCGCTGGAATATGGTCTGAGCGTTTTTGTAGTCGAGATCGGCCAGGTCCAGAAGCCTCATGGCCTCGGAATATTCGATTGGCGTGGGATTGGGCGAAATCGTTATGAGGGGTTCGCCGGCTTTCACGTCGTCGCCGATATCGACATGCAGCCTTGTCACTATGCCCGATATCTTCGACTTGACCTGAACCTCCTGCCTCGGCTCCAGTCGCCCGATAGCCAGAGCTTTATCGACTATCGTCCCCTTGGTGACATCGACGAACTTGACGCCGGTTTCCTTTTCCTTGTTGGAGCCGAAAGCCAGGTAACCGGCCCCACCCAAGACTATTGCGATTGCCGCGATAATTATGAACTTTTTCATCGTTAGAGCGCTCCTTAGACTAAAAAGAAAGATATTCCCGCGTATTTGGTTTACGCATTAAGCCATTCCAAGGTTACATCGAAATTTCATATTCCCGAATTATGTCGATGGCAATAACATCCGGCTTCAGAAGGCGTTACGAGCAATGGGACGCGCCAGGCGACTGCTCCCGTAAAAGGTAAAGATAGTTCAAGCCCCTGCCTTTTGGGCTCCCCACCAACGCATCCGGCGCCAGGTATCTGCGGCTCGAAAGCTTCTTCGACGCCGTTCATCCCGAGCCTAATCTCGTGACGTAATTTGTGCCTGGCAACGGTTATCGGTATAAACGTTACGTAAATTGAATTGACATGTCCCCGCCTCCGAAATATATTTTTGACCGGGTATCGGGTTTTTAATCTGATACATTGAATACGGTGGGGGGCCGCCGGAGCGCCAATAGAGACTCCAGCATAATTGCACGGAACAAGCTCGGATTCGGATGTAACATATCACAGGCGAGAAAGGGTGGTCATGCGAAAAAGCTATAGGGAAATTGGGAAGCAGGCAGAGGATGCCGTGCGCGGTATAAAAGATCGAGACCTTCGCCGCGAGGCTTTCCGGATTCTGCTGCTGCAGTTCATAGCAGGCGGAAATGGCGGCAACGGGCAGGGACACAGAGCGGCGAGAAAGGCGCACGCTCCCGTTACGAAGACCGCGAGGCCGGCGGCGCATAAGCGCAAGGTCAAGATTCGACCGCTCAAGAGACCGGGCCGTCGGGGCGGCGGCGAGGGTACGGTGGCTATCCAGAAGCTTATTGACGCCGGCATCTTCAGGACAGGCCGCGACGCCGCCGGGATCATGAAGGAGTTGGCCCGCCGCCGGATGCCGCTGGAGCCGTCGCAGTTGCGCATGGTGCTGTTGCGCTTCTCGCGCGCCCGCAAGCTCAGACGCCGGGTCAAGATGAAAGGCCGAAAGGTCACGTACCTGTACTCGGTGAGGTAGAATTGATAAATTGTGCGGTCGGGTGGCCCCACCCGACCACATCAAAGTAATGACCGTCGGGTCAGGCGACCCGACGGCACGATAAACTTACCTGTATTCGGCAAGGTAGAGCGGGGTAGAGAATTCGATCGGGTTAGGCCCCGCCTAAAGCGAGGGTAATCCACCCGACTGCCCGATGTAGCCGAGGTCTCCCGGAGACCTCGGTTTTTCATCCATAAAAAGAACTCGTCATCGCGAGCGATCCGCAGGATCCTGAGGACCGAAGGGAGCGTGGCG
>Ga0154764_1098_pt1 | contig 14472 bp, 13 predicted proteins | sample Rifle2008BG16ft_FD_105772 | JGI IMG/M metagenome (GOLD analysis project Ga0154764, IMG submission 105772) | candidate division Zixibacteria bacterium RBG_16_53_22
AGGTTTCCCCGCACTCGCCCCGCACGGGGGCAGGGGCTGGGCAGGGGCAAGCCGGGGAGACCTCGGCTACCGGCCCCCCGCCGCCCGCTCATAATATGTTTCAAATCATGATAAAACTGTTTCACCCTGCTTCAATATCCCCGTGTCCGATGCCGAAATAATAATTGTAGTATCCATAATAGTTATTTTCCCGATGTCGTTTACTACAAGAATGCGAGGTGCGAAATGGATCTTCACTGGCAATCAAGCCTGGCCACAGGCAATGAGCTTATCGACAAGCAACATCAAGAGCTATTCAGGCGGATGGAGAAACTTCTGGAGTCGGTCAACAGCGGCCAGGGGCCCAAGTGTGTATCAAACGCCATTACTTTCTTGGAAAACTATGCTTTTCACCACTTCAGGGCCGAGGAAGAATTACAAAGGAAAAACAATTACCCCGAATATGAATCGCATAAAGTGCAGCATCGGATATTCATGGAGGATGTTGCCAGGCTCAGAGGCGATCTCGACCGCCAAGGGGCCAGCGCGGAATTGCAGCTGAAGGCGATCGCCAGTGTCGGCAACTGGATTTGCAACCATATCAACAAGCGCGACAAATCGCTGGCCAGCTATCTTCAAGAGCGAGACGAGACAGTCAAGCATTCTTAAGACCGATACTTTTGGGCGGCGGGCACTTTCGAAAAGTCCGAGCCGTGTGGAAGACTCGTCTGCCCCTTGTTTCTTATGCGTCGTGGCGGTTCTCCGTATCTGCCCCTCATATTTCGGGTGGCATGCCACCCTGTTGCAAATCGGGTGCGGCATTTGACCGGGAAGAGCCGATGCGATCCGCCCGCCGTTTCGCAACCAAGAAACATCTTGCATCTTGAATTCCATTGTCATTAAATTGGCGAAAAGTCACAGCCGTTTAAAAACCACCCAACGGAGGAAAAGATGAAGAAATCCCTTTTGGTCTCATTGGTCATTATCGCGGTCTGTGGAGCCGTGGCGTTTGCGGCCGAGGACAAACCCTGGTTCGATATGGAAAAATGCGCCTTCTGCAAGACACTGGCCGCCGAACCAGGCCTCATGGATCATATGAAATCACAATACCACAATCTCGAAAGCGGCATCATCTCGATTACCCATATCGATAAGGATTTTCAACCGGCGTTTAAGCGCGCCCAGGAGAATATGCAAAAAATCGTAGTCGACATGGCGACCGGCAAGATGCCGTACATGTGCGAGCACTGCACCAAGGTCGGCGAATTCCATATGATGAATGTCAAGTTCGAGAATATCGAGGCCGATTTCGGCCATGTCATGCTGTGGACCTCGGCCGACACCGCCACAGTCGCCAAGCTGCAGGCGTTCGGCGCCCGCAACAATCTGGAGATGGCCAAGTGGGCGGCCCAGGCCAAGGAGTCGAGGGCGGATTAGTTTCCTGGCAATTCTGTAAGGCCGGCGACACGCCGCTACTGGTTTTATTTTTGTAGGGACACGGCCCGGCACGGGTCCAAAGTGACATGCCGTGTCCGCTTTTTATGGGGGTCGCGTATTTATCATAATGCGAAATCAGCCTTCAGAAGATCTCGTTGGCGCCGAACAGCGCAGGCACAATATCCGCTGCTTGGCGCATGATTATTAATTCGGTGCAAATCGGGGCCATCACCAACGCGCATTAGATTCGCACGCCGCGGCATCCGTAGCATCTTCTGAAGACCTATTATTCATTTCTTGCCCTATGACACGCTTATTTGCATATTAATCCCGCAAGAAAAGATATTTTTTAAATGATAACGAAAATGATAATGAAAAATGAATTCGACTTTGATATTGTGGTAATCGGCGGCGGACACGCCGGGATCGAGGCCGCCCTGGCCGGCGCCCGCATGGGGTGCCGGACCGCCATGATCACTATGTCGCGGCAGGCGATCGGCCGCATGAGTTGTAATCCGGCGATCGGCGGCCTGGCCAAGGGGCAACTGGTCAAAGAGATTGATGCGCTCGGCGGCGAAATGGGATATGCCACCGACTTAGCCGGGATTCAGTTTAGGATGCTCAATCGCTCCAAAGGGCCGGCGGTACAATCTCGTCGCGCGCAATGTGACCGCGCCCTCTATTCTGAACTAATGATAGCGGCCATTTCGGGCCAGGCTAACCTCGAAATCATTGAGGGCGAGGTAATAGACTTAATAATCTATGAAAGCCGATGCCAGGGCGTGACACTTGCCGGCGGTCAGAAGATCGCCTCCCAGACAGTCATCATCACCGCCGGCACATTCCTTAATGGATTGATATATAGAGGTTTAGAGAGAATTCCGGCAGGCCGGATCGACGAAGCTCCGGCAATTGGATTATCGCAGCGCCTGCAGTCGCTCGGCGTACAGACTGGAAGGCTTAAGACCGGCACGCCGCCCAGGTTGGATGGCAACACCATTGATTTTTCCAATTGCCAGGCGCAGCCGGGCGACACTCCGCCGCCGTTTTTTTCCAATCGCACAGATCCCTCCCGGCATGTCGAGCAGATATTCTGCCACCTGACATACACCAACGAAGACACGCATCGAATAATCCGAGATAATCTTCATCTATCACCTATGTATTCCGGCGCGATTAAGGGTATCGGCCCAAGATACTGCCCATCGATTGAGGATAAGGTGGTGCGTTTCGCTGAAAAGCCTCGCCACCAGCTCTTTCTTGAGCCGGAGGGTATGCGTATCTCGGAATATTACCTGAACGGCTTCTCGTCATCGTTGCCAGCCGAGACACAACTTGCTGCGCTGCATACGATTCCAGGGCTTGAGCAGGTCGAGATGACAAGGCCCGGATATGCCATCGAATACGACTTTTTCCCGCCACATCAGGTTTATGCGACCATGGAGTCAAAGGTTATCCCAAATCTCTATTTCGCCGGACAAGTAAATGGGACATCGGGTTACGAGGAGGCCGCCGCCCAGGGGATAGTGGCGGGGATCAATGCGGCGTCAAAAGTGCGGCATGAGCCTGAATTCAGGCTTTCGCGTTCTGAGGCTTATATTGGAGTTCTGATCGATGACCTGGTAACCAAATCGACTACCGAGCCATACCGAATGTTCACATCGCGAGCCGAGTACCGTCTTAATTTGCGTGACGACAACGCCGAGGAACGTGTTCTTGAAAAAGGGCGCCAGCTTGGCCTAATTGGAGACCATATATATCACCAATTTATTCATAGGCAGAAATTGAGAGGGGAGTTAGTTGCCCGGCTGAAATCTGAGAAGATCGCCTTGGATGATAACGGGGATGGTCTTCAGCGCAGGGTGTCGGCATATGAGGCGCTTCGCAACCCCAGGCTGGAAATCGGGGCCTTTTCCATTTACAATGAGGCATCCGATCAATATGGCCAGAGGATCCTCTGCGATCTTATAAACGAAGTCCGCTACGAGGGTTACATCATTAGGCAGGATCGGCGCGTGGAGCGAATGCGCAGGCTCGAAAGTCACCGAATACCCTGGGGACTCGACTTTGGGCGGCTCAAGGGGCTCAAGAAAGAGGCGGCTCAGAAATTATCGCATTTCAAACCGGAGACGCTTGGGCAGGCCTCGCGAATTTCCGGAGTTACGCCTGGCGATATTACTATTCTCATGGTGCATCTGGGACGAACCCGATAGCGCCGAATGCCGGACGATGTCTATGATTGTTGACAATATGTTGAAAAACCGGATGATCTTAACAAGCCGGTTGAAAAATCGTAATTCATGATTGTTTCACGTGAAACACCAGCCCGATGAGTCGGCTTAAGTCAATTTTCGCCTCTATTACCTTGTTATTTACATTGACTGAAGGGCAATTTATCATAATTAAATTGAATTGATACGGCAATTATGATAACATGGCGCTATGCCGCTGTCGTTTTCAGAAAGAAGGACTATAGAAAACTGGCAAACCCAGCATAAAGTCAATATCCGGCCTGAGCAGGTAGAGAAACTGGGCCAGTATCGAGATTTGATTGTCTCCTGGTCGGGACGGATGAATCTCATTTCGAAATCGGATATTCCTCTAATTCTGACCAACCACATATTAGATTCTCTCGGGGCGGTCATACTGCTTCCCCACAAGAGCCATGTCGTCGATGTTGGTTCGGGCGCCGGCCTGCCGGGTATACCGTTGGCAATCGCCAGGGACGATATTTCCATGACACTGCTCGAGTCTGTTCATAAGAAAGTAGTTTTTCTCAAAGAGGCGCTCAATGATTTACGGCAGGCCAATGTCTCGATATTGGAAGCAAGGCTCGAGACAACAATCAGAACCAGATCTTATGACGTGGCCACGGTCAGAGCCTTGCCGAGACTCGAAAGCCTGATAGTCAAGGTTCAGGAGTTGGTCCGGCCGGGCGGCATGATCATATATTATGAGAAGCGCGGGATCTGTCGCGTCATCCATGTTTAGATTAATTAACACTCACAAGTTTCACGTGAAACGTTTTTTCTCTTGCTTTTTGATATTTAATCGGATAATTTCTCCAGCGTGATTTCTGACATCGCGACGTGCATGCTAATATTTTATTGGGATTGAGGTTATATGTCCAAAATCATAGCTGTCACCAACCAGAAGGGAGGCGTTGGCAAAACAACCACCGCGATAAATCTGGCCTCTTGCTTGGCTGTGGCAGAAAAAAAGACCTTGTTGGTCGATATCGACCCGCAGGGCAATACCACCTCCGGTGTCGGGATCGACAAGAATAAAATAGTAAAATCGACCTATGATATACTATTAGGGGACGCCACGGTCGAAGAGGCCATGCTCGAAACAGAAATACACAGCCTATTTATCGTCCCATCCAATATTAACTTAGTGGGTGCAGAAATCGAACTCGTGGGGGCGCCTAACCGAGACCACAGATTGAAAAAAGCCCTCGATACAATCCGGGAGCAGTTCGATTTTATCTTTATCGACTGTCCACCGTCTCTGGGGATACTCACGATCAACACCCTCACGGCGGCCGATTCAGTCATAATTCCGATCCAATGCGAATATTATGCTCTCGAGGGGTTGGGACAACTCCTCAACACCATCCGCCTGGTGCAGCGGCATCTTAATCCGGCGCTCGATATTCACGGGGTGCTTCTAACCATGTACGACGGGCGGCTCAATCTGTCTCGCCAGGTGGCCGAGGAGGCCCGCAATTTTTTCGCCGACAAAGTTTTCAATACGGTCATAAGCCGCAACGTGCGTCTTTCGGAGGCCCCCAGTTTCGGGAAACCGATCGTGCTCTACGATATACTCTGCACGGGGGCGGCCAACTATATCAATCTCGCCAAGGAGGTTTTGGCCAGATAGTGAGGACTGAGGCGATTGCGGATTTCGGATTTCGGATTGCGGAATTAAGAGAAAGAATGAGTGAGTAGTTACGAGATGGAGGCGCGGGCGGGCCGATGGTCTGCCGTCAGGAAAAATCTTGCCAAGGAGGTTTTGGCCAGATGAAAGGAAGTGCCGAGAAATGAGGACTGAGCCGATTGCGGATTGCGGATTTCGGATTGCGGAATTAAGAGAAGGAACGAGTGAATAGTTACGAGATGGAGGCGCGGGCGGGCCGATGGTCTGCCGTCAGGAAAAATCTTGCCAAGGAGGTTTTGGCCAGATGAAAGGAAGTGCCGAGAAATGAGGACTGAGCCGATTGCGGATTGCGGATTTCGGATTGCGGAATTAAGAGAAGGAACGAGTGAATAGTTACGAGATGGAGGCGCGGGCGGGCCGATGGTCTGCCGTCAGGAAAAATCTCGCCAAGGAGGTTTTGGCCAGATGAAGAGGGTTTTGGGAAAGGGGCTGGAGGCGCTTATCCCCGGCGCCGGAGCGGGCGAAGAGGAGAAGGTTGTAACAGAAATCCCCGGCCTGAATGTTATAAGGGAAATTCCACTTGCCAAAATCAGGCCGTCGCCGTTCCAGCCGCGTTTGAAATTCGACGAGGCCGGGCTTTCGGAGCTGGCGCGATCGATCGAGACTCGCGGGGTCATTCAGCCGGTCGTGGTCAGGGCTGTCGATGATTGCTATGAGCTGATAGTCGGGGAGCGCAGGCTGCGGGCCGTGGAGAAGCTGGGTCGGCCCACAATTCCGGCGGTGGTTTATGATATCATCAGCAATGAAGAGGCGATGGAGTTGACCCTTATCGAAAACATCCAGCGCGAGGATCTGAACCCGGTAGAAGAGGCCCGGGCGTATTATCGATTGATGACGGAGTGCAATTTATCGGCTCCGGAGGTGGCGGCGAAGGTGGGGAAGGAGCGCTCGACCGTGGCGAATGCCGTGCGCCTGTTAACGCTGCCAGAGGAAATACTGCAAATGCTATACGCGGGCAGCCTAACCGCGGGGCATGCGCGTTCGCTGCTTGCGGTGCCGAGTGATGCCGAGAAGATTGCGCTTGCCAAAAAGGTGATTGCCGGGGTGATGTCGGTGAGGGATTTGGAAAGGGCCGTTTATGCCGATAAGCGCATAAAGAGGCTTCACGGCCACAAGACGAAGATACGTTCGGTGGACATCATGGCCGTGGAGGACTTACTAAGACGCAAGTTTGGAACCAAGGTTGAAATAAGGCCGGGCCGCAAGGGGGGAAAAATCTATATCGAGTATTATTCGAATGAGGAACTGGACCGGCTGCTCGAATTTTTCGGGATAAGGGGAAGCGCTTGAGCCGGAAACTGACGCTGATGCTCATACCGGAGGGTGGGGATAAAGTCTACTCGCGCACGATTTCCTCGCGCCTTTTCAAATTAGTAGTTGTGCTGACATCGATTTGGATTATCTTTCTGGTCGGTGTTACAATCGTCTATACGCGGCTCTCCGTTCAGGCGTCCAAGTCGGCGATGTTACAGGAGGAAAACCAGAGGCTCCGGGAGTATTTCGCCCGAGTGATAGATATCGAGAAAAGCTTCAAGCGGAACCAGGAATTGACGGCCCGCCTGGCGGAGATGGCCGGCGTAAATCTGCAGAAGCTTGACGAGCCGCCCGAGATAGAGTTCGATTCGCTGGATGCCAGAGCGCCTGATACCGGGGTGATATACCATCCCATGACTTCGGCGGAGTCGACCCTGACGCCGGAACAACTGGCTCTGCAGCGCGTGCCGTACGGCCGGCCGCTTTACGGATGGATCACCAAGACATATTTGGATTTGAACGACCGGGGCGGCCAGCACAGCGGCATCGATTTCGCAGTGAAGGAGGGAACCAACGTGGCGGCAACCGCCAACGGGCTGGTGATCTCGGCCGGGTGGGATGACGAGCTGGGGAATTTCGTCATTGTCGATCATGAGAATGGCTACCTGACCACCTACGCCCACAATAAGACGCTGCTGGTAAAGAAGGGCGAGCGGGTTTCACGGGGAAGTGTCATTGCTCTTTCCGGCAACACGGGGTACTCGACAGCGCCCCACCTGCACTATGAGATATTAAAAGATGGCGTGCCGGTCGATCCGGCCCCATATATGGATTGAGTTGTGGGTTTCGAGTTGCGGGTTGTGAGTCGCGAGTTTAAAGAATTTCGCGTTGCGGAGTGAAGAAGGACTAAGCGATGAGGGCTGAGTAAAAGGAAGTTGTGAGTTATAAGCTGTGAGTTATGAGTTAAGGGTCCTGAAACTCCAATTCACAACGCGGAACTCACAACCCACAACTATTAACTCAGTTCTCAGTCCTCGTTACTCAGTCCTTAATAATCAGGAGAGGATGCAGTCATGAAATTAGAAAAGAAATTATTCGGAAGCGAGGGTGACGAAATGAACGGTCAAAAAGGAGATGGACGTATCGAAACGATCATCGGAAAAGGCACCAACATCGAGGGGACTGTTAACATCGAAGGCTCCACCCGTATCGATGGCAACATAACGGGGAAAGTCATATCCAACGATGTTATCACGGTTGGTTCCACGGGAGTAGTCAAGGCCGAGATCAGGGCCAAGGCCATCGTGGTGGGCGGCAAAGTCGAGGGCAATCTGATAGCATCGGAAAAGGTCGAGCTTCAGGCCAAGAGCGAGCTGGTGGGCGATATCACCTCCAAATCGCTTCTGGTCGAACACGGGGCGATCTTCCACGGCAGCTCGAAAATGAAGGATGCCGGAGTGCCGACCTCGACCCCTGCCGGCGGATCCTCGAGCGGGGCGCCGAGACCGGAGCCGCCTCGCCCGGCGACGGCCCGCTAAGACATATAGGCCATGGATTCGCGCCTGACCCTGGTGGGCGCGGCGCTATTTGCGGGCGGCATTCTGCTGCTGGCATATATGCTGTTCCGTATCGCCCGGCGGATTGGCTATCGTGCCAATCGCGACGCCCTGCACCGCCCGCCCAAAAGTCCCGGCCTGCTTATTTTATTGCCGGCCCTGTTCCTGATAGTGGCGGCTCAGGGATTTTTCTGGCTTTCGTCGCAGCTTGAGTATTTCCGGCCAATGAGGGATGATGGCTTTGTGGGATGGGTGCACGTGGATAGACAACCCAACTCGGTGAAGACTTTATGGATAACCTATACCCCTCTATTTGGCGACTCCATGGGGATTGCCAATTCCATTTACCTTTCCGGCGATTCCTGGCGTCTTTCGGGCGAGATACTCAATTTCAAGTTTGCTAATGAGTTTCTCAAGTTGCCGGCGCGGGCTTGTAAAGTAACCCGATTCAACAGCCGCTATATGAAACGAGCGCCATCCGATGTTGCCGGAGCGATGTTCGCCGAGAGCGGCCTGGACGGCGGTCCCAGTATGGCCACGTCCATTTTCCGCGAAAGTCCCCTTTGGCGCTGGTTTGCCACCGCCGATAGTTTCGGGACCGACTACTGGACAACTGAGAAAACCGACGAGTTCGCTATCCGTGTGCGGCCCGATAGAAGCGTGGTGTTGGTAGAGCGCGAGCGGGCGGAGCCTGCGGTACTCTCAGGTCCTGTCGAAACTTCTATAATCGCAGACTCTGGCGAGGCTTCGGCAATCCCGGAATCAATAGAGACCTCGATAGTCATGGATTCCAGCGAGACCTCGGTCGTGCCGGACTCTATTGAGGCTTCGGCAGAGCCGGAATCTGTAGAAATTTCAGAAATCCTGGACTCAAGCGAAACTCCAGCAGTCCCAGACTCAAATGAGACCTCAGCAGCCACAGAGTCTATCGAGATTCTAGTAATCCCGGATTCTACAGAGATTCCGGCAGGCTCAGACTCAAGCGAGGCTTCAGCAGGCCTGGACTCTGTGGAAATGGCGGTGAGCCCAGATTCTATAGAGATTCCGGCAGATTCAGGATCTAATGAGGAGATGGAAGGCGGGGATACGCTGTAGGCGTAATTTGCCACCGCGAGCGATCCGCCGAGAGCGGGAACGTGGCGATCTCATAATTTATCATAGAAGTCTTCCCGGTCTTTATTCATACTTTCGATAAGTTCGATTTTTCTTTTCCATGCCCCGCGCCTATGTCGTGAGATCGCCACGTCTCCCGGCAGCTGCCGGGCTCCTCGCGATGACATGTATTTTCGATTATTCTTTTCTCCAATCAATCGGCCCTTCATCAAATCGCTTCTTCAAATTATCCAGCACGTACCCCCAGGCGCGGTCAAAATAGTCATATAGCCTATCCCAATCCTCGCCCTTGCCCCAGCCGCGGTGCTCGAATTTGAGCCTGGTCTCCTTGTCGGAGACCGGCTCGAAAAGGATCACCACGATGGTGCGGATATCACGCAACCGCCCGAAATCGGGTGGGGCGTTCCATTCGAACGACAGCATTTTCTCGGGTACGTAGCTCAAGAACCGGCAGTCCTCTGAGCCCTGCAGGCCGTAAGGCTGATCCATCAGGAAATATATCTCGAACGGGCCACCGGGGCGAAGCTCGACATGCGTGTGCGGCGAGAAGAATGAGCGCACACCTTCATCGGTGGTCCAGGCGCGCCAAACCTCGGAAACAGGCGCCGGAATTGTTACATCTTTTATGATCGCCTTATCGGATGGGTCGGCCACGTAGCGCTCGGGGCGCACGTGGTGGGCGCGGATCGAGGCGCGCATCTCCTGCATCTCGTATTTGTTGACACCCGCCTTTACCGATGGGTCGTTTTGCATGATCTGCTCGGCCTCCTCACGGCTGGCGACATCGAGGACGAGCATGCCAAATAGCGGCTCAAAGCAGGGCCCGGCGATCAGGACCTTCCCCCTGGCGGCAAGTGCGGTAAGATACAGGAAATGCTCACCCATGACACCATCCTCATCCGACGTCATGTCCAGGTGGAATGTCGGCCGGGGGGGAATCAGGCGGACGACGAATTGCATGGATGAGGGCATGGGGGCTCCTAATTAGATTTCGGATTGCGGAATGCGCGATGCAAAGTAGGACTGAGGACTGAGTGCTGAGGACTGAGTAAGAGTGAGTAGCGAGTGGTGAGTAGCGAGTAGTGAAACGGCAATAAGGAAATAGCAGATTTCGCAAAAGCCAATTTGCATAATAACATTACTTTGGGCGGCAGACCTCCCGGTTTGCCCCTTGGTACGGACGGGCAGACGAGGGCGTCTGCCGCGCAATAAATAACGCTTCCAAAGCAATTATTATTTGTTAACAGCCAGAGAACGCCGCTTGCCCGCGATACTAACGAATCTGACTTCGACCTGCCGATCAAATGAGGCCGCGATACGTTGGATCATGTTTAGCGAATGGCCGGTGTAATCGGCCTTTTCAAGACGCGAGATGACCGAGGGGGTCGTGCCGACTCGACTGGCCAACTGCTTCTGCGTCATTTTGTTTCTGATGCGAAGCGCATAAAGCTTGCGAGCAATTTTTGCGTTTGCCCGCTCCTGTTCCAGGGAGGCGATACGTTCGGGCTTGCCTTTATAGTATCGTTTATAGATGATCTCCAAAGCATTAGTTGTTTTTTTCTCTTTCATTTTACTACCCCTTAAATGTGTGCTTCGATGGCGATGCGGCAAAATTCCCCATCCGTTTCATAGCAGTTTCTATCTCATTCTTTGGAATGTCGGATCGTTGCTTCGTGATTCCGTGCGATAGCACTACCAATTGCTGACCGTGAAAGAAATAGAGTATGCGGTAATTGACCGACTGATACTTAAAGCGCAGTTCATAAATATCATCCTGTAGATAATCCGCCTCCGGGCGCCTGAGTTCGTGGCCGCATTCCTCGAGGCGCTCGATTCGTACCGTGCATTTCTCCTGCGCCTTTTCCGGCAATCGATCAAACCATTCCAGAAAAGGGGCCCGGCCGTCCTCTTCGCAATAGAATACTACCGATACTTTCGACAGTTAATACTTCTTTCTAAAGCCAAAAGTTCGCAATTTTGCGAAATTTGTCAAGAAATATTTTGGGGCCATCGTGACTTAGTGTCGATTATCACGAAAGGCATGGGGCCATTTTTCAAATGTCGGCAGCCTCAAGGTCTAAATGGACAAGCTGCCAAACTATAAGAAGGCCCGTCATAAAACCGACTCTTTCTTAGGTGGGGAGCTTTCATTGGGCGGCAAACCTCCCGGTCTGCCCCTTGATATACCATGGTTCCGCAGGGTCGTAGGCCAAAGGCCGTGACCCAGCGGCCTATCATTACGCCCATTCCTGATAAACAGGCAACGGACCGTTTTCTATTCCTAAATAGTCTGCGGCGCTTGACCAATAATAATCCTCCGGCTTTTTCGCTAATCCCGCCCTAACAGGATTTTGATGGATGTAATTTATCTTAGTTAACATTACATCAGGGGTAAGGATCGCTTGCCGATCATAGCCTTCCTGCCATATCCGATTTGTTCCGCAAAGGCCGGCTAAAGATTTCTGAGCCGTAAATTTCTTAAAATCCCTCATGAATCCGGCAAGGGTTTTGCCGTCTATTATCAGCATTAAATGAAGATGAGTATGCATAAAGACATAGGATATGAGCTTCATATCCACAGCATTCAATCTGAATAGCAACGCCTCTGCCAGGGCGCCGTAGGTCCCATCTATGTCACCAAAGGGAATGTGATCCGTAAATGAGGTAGTGACGAAAAAGATATAACCTAATTCCTGGTCTTTGTAACGTAATCCCATCTTAAAGGCCGCAGGGTCACGGGCAAATGCCCTACGACCCCGCGGAACTCCAAGCCAATGGTAGGTGGGGAGCCTGCTCCCCACAAATAAAAACAGGTCTTACAGGCCCGTGAGGTAACGTTAATAGGCCCCCTCCATCTCCTTCAGCGTCTCAGGAAGCATGGCGAGGATATCGCCGGCGATCATGCCGCGGGAACCGAACTCGTCGCGGGCGATATCGCCAGCCTTGCCGTGCACGCAGCAGCCCAGTACGGCGGCGTCGATATCAAGCATCCCCTGGGCTAGAAAGCCGCCGATAATTCCGGTGAGCACGTCGCCGGAGCCGGCCGTCGCCATACCCTCGTTGCCGGTGGGGTTGACCCAGGCCTGGCCGTTGGGCGCGGCGATCACACTTGGCGCCCCTTTGAGTATGCAGACCAGGTTAAACTCCTGGGCGAATTCCAGGGCCACGCCGATTCGATTCTTTTGGATCTGCTCGATCGTGCGGCCGGTCAGACGCGCCATTTCGCCCGGGTGCGGCGAGATCACCAGCGGCGCGCTATGGCCATGAAGCTTGTCGATATCACGGGCCAGGATATTGAGCGCATCGGCGTCGAATACGGCCGGCTTGTCGAGATTGCCAAGAAGCCGGAATGTCAGCTCGCGGGTTTCGTGGTATGTGCCGATCCCCGGGCCGACAGCAATCGCATCGGCCCATTTGACCATCTCGCGTATCTCCCCCAGTCCGCGAAGCGCGAAACAGCGCCGATTGCGTACCTCCGGCAGTGGCCGGGTGATGACCTCAGTCATCTTGGTCTCAAAAATGTCGTTCAAGCCCGAGGGGCACCCTAAGATAACCAAGCCCGTACCGGAACGCAGGCCGGCCTCGGCGGTGAGGGAGGCTGCACCGGTGTAACCAACCGATCCGGCCAGGACGAATAGCTTGCCGAAATCCCCCTTGTTGGAATCGGGAGCACGAAACGGGAGCATGTGGGCTGCCTCGGCGGGGGTAAGATAATTGAGATTGATCCCCTCCTCGGATAAGGCCCGCTCCGGGAACCCGATATCAGCCACAAGTAGCTCTCCCACAAAGGACTTGCCAGGAAAGATCACCTGCCCATACTTAGGTAGGCCAAACGTGACCGTGATATCGGCGCGTACACAGGGGTCAGCCACCTGTCCGGTGGCGCCGTCCAGGCCGCTGGGAGCATCCACTGCCACTATGGGAGCGCGGTGCGCGTTAATGGCACGTATGATCTCGGCGTAGGGTGATTTGACCGGGCCGGAGAATCCGGTGCCGAATATGGCATCGACGATGAGTTGGCATTCATCCGGGATTGCGAAGGGGGCCGGATCGGCGATCTCATGGATGGCCAGACCCGCGGCATTTGCCCGTTCGAGGTTGGTCAGGGCATCTCCCTTAACCTCCGATTTGTCGCCAATCAGGAAAGCGAGCACCTTTGCCCCTCGCTGGTGAAGTATCCGGGCCACGACAAAGCCATCACCGCCGTTGTTCCCCTTGCCGCAGACGACGGTGACCGGCTTGCCCGCTACACTTCCGGCAGGCGCGTCTTCGATTTCGAAGCGCTGGCAGATAAGGTCGGTGGCACGGGTGCCGGCGTTTTCCATGAGGGTCAGGCCGGGTATTTTCATGCCATCGATTGCCCGTCGATCGATCGATTGCATCTGGGATGGTGTGCATAGTTTCATGGAGGATATTGTAGGGAACGCGGCCGGCCTGTGTCAATGGTGGAGATTGATGGAGAGGCTGTCATTGCGAGGAGGCCATTTGGCCGACGAAGCAATCCCATGGCATTCTAACGGCATCAGATTCTTGCGATGAGATCGCCACGTCCGGCAGCTGCCGGACTCGCGATGACGGGTCTTTGCTTGCGGAAATCAAAATAGAATGTATAATCGTCTGTGAAGATCATTCTCTCGTGTCGGAAATGGAGAATACTATGCCAATCCTCGATATCGAAATCGTCCTTCGCCCCGGTGAGACGTTGCGGGCGGGGCTGACCTCGGAGATCGCCGACCGTTGCGGTGAAATATTCCGTTCGACCAAAGGGGGGACCTGGGTGAAGATCAATGCGATCCCATGGGAGTGTTACGCCGAGAACGGCGCCGGACCCGAGGATGATAATTTCCCGGTGTTCGGTTCGGTCCTAAAGGCGCGACTGCCTGAACCGGAAGCGATGCAGGCCGAGGTAACCTCGCTAACTGAGGCGATTGCTTTGGCCTGTGCCCGCCCGCTGGAGAACGTGCATATTATCTACGAGCCTGCGGCCGCCGGACGGGTGGCGTTCGGGGGGAAGGTGGTGGAATAGTCGTGTCATTGCGAGGTCCGATCCATCAGGCGAGGGCCGTGGCAATCTCATGACAATCTGACGGCGCCGGATTCATGCGATGAGATCGCCACGCGCGTCCGCACTCGGCTTAACGGCCTCGGCAGGACTCGCTCGCGATGACGCGGTTTTCTATGCCGCCGATTTCTG
>Ga0154764_1047_pt3 | contig 14365 bp, 19 predicted proteins | sample Rifle2008BG16ft_FD_105772 | JGI IMG/M metagenome (GOLD analysis project Ga0154764, IMG submission 105772) | candidate division Zixibacteria bacterium RBG_16_53_22
CACGCTCCGCGCCGCCAGCAAGCGGCCTTAATGATGATAGATGCCTTCCAGCCGGAGGGCGTGACGCGCCTGGCCGTCGATTCCATCTTCATGATGCCTCAGCTTGGTGTGCTCACCGCGGTCCACCCCAAGGCGGCCACCGAGGTTTTCAACAAGGACTGCCTTATTCACCTCGGCTGTTGCGTGGCCCCGGCCGGCGAGGGCGCCAAAGAGGGCCGGGAGCTGATGGATTACAGGATCGAATTCCCCGGCGGCAAAGTCGAATCGGGCAAGCTCCTGTTTGGCCAGATGAAGAAATTCGAGCTCGGCATCGGCCCCGACAGCCTGCCCCTAAAGGCCAGGGCGACCCTCAATCCCGCCCGTGGTTACGATTTGGGCCGTGGCAAGGGCACTCCCGTGACTGCCGATCTCTCCGGTGGTGTGGTCGGCATCATCCTCGATGGGCGTGGGCGGCCATTCGACCTGCCCACGGATGCCAAAACGCGTGTCGCCAAGCTCAAAGAGTGGATGCTGGAACTCGACATCTACCCCAAAGAAGGCTTAGAGCACACGCAGAAACAGTATTAAGGCGAAATCAGAAGCCGGGACCAGCAACCCCTGACGGTATTTCCCTTGGGCGGCAGACGCCCCCGTCTGCCCCGGATTTTTTATCCGTGCGGTCAGGTCCCCGAACCTGACCGCATATTTCCATTTGATTCAGGACGGAAGCGTTTTTTCAGCTTAATGCCGAGGCACCTAAGATTCTGAATCTCGAAGGCAAAGTCCAATAGGTCGACAATCGCGACTAAATGAGAAAGTGCAGATCATGAAGAAGGATTTTACTCAGGTATACCAATTCAAGATAAGCCTTCTGAACATTAAACCTCTTATCTGGCGACGAATCCAAGTACCTGAAAATTATACCTTTTGGGATTTACACGTAGCGATTCAAAATGCGATGGGATGGGTAGGCTATCATCTGCATCAATTTACGTTGCTTGATCCCCTTACCAAGGACAGAATCTTCGTTGCTGACCCTGATGAAGAATTCACCAGCGACCTCATGGTTATTCCCGAGCGTAATACGCCGGTCATCAAGTGGTTTTCAGCCGGGCGAAAATCCGCGACTTATGAGTATGATTTCGGCGATGGTTGGGAGCACAAGATTACATTTGAAAAGATATTGCCTCGAGAAAAGGGATTAAAATACCCACGCTGTATCGCGGGTGCTCGCGCCTGCCCTCCCGAAGATTGCGGAGGCCCATGGAACTATCAAGACATATGCGCTGGCAAAAGCGAGACCACACTTGCCGATTACAATGATTTTGACCCAGAGCATTTTGATGTAACCGAAATTGAATTTGATGATCCCGCAAAGTATTCTGACCTGGCATGGTAGATACGGTACTGGGTTAGCGCATTAAGGTCCCTATTCAGAAATTAAGATTTCCCTTGGGCGGCAGACGCACCCGTCTGCCCCGGATATTTTGCTCACCAGCATCGAGGGCATTCGCCCGACATCTCGTCAGAGTCGAGTCTTTGCGACCTGACGCTTTTCATCCCTGTCCTCCCAAATTCTGGATGTCGATCCTGCGACTCGCGACCGCGAAAAAGCCTTGCCATACACATAAAATTGCCATATTTTGTGTATAGGAGACATAGGAGGTTTTATGATGCACAGGACAAATGTCGAACTTGACGAAAAGCTTATGAGTGAAGCTATTAGACTTACGGGCATGACGACAAAGAAGGAAGTCGTTAATTATGCCCTCAGCGAACTGGTGCGCAAGAAAAAAAGAAAGGGAATTCTCAAGCTTGAGGGCAAGGTGCTATGGACCGGTAACCTTAATGAGATGAGGAAAATGCGGGGTACGAATAAGGACAGTTAATAACCGTCTGCAATTCGGAAATAAGAGGAAAGCATGATACTAGTTGATACCAGTGTTTGGATCGATTTCTTAATCGGTGCAAGTTCCCCGCAAAGGGCGTTGCTGCATGACATGATCGAGGAGGAAGAAGAAATAGCAATATGTGAAATAATACTTGCTGAATGCTTGCAAGGCATCAGAAATGATACCAAATTTGAAATTTTAAAAACATACCTTCTGGAATTCCCGATTTATAAGCCCAAAGGCATTGAGACTTACATTAGCGCCGCCCGAATTTATCGGAAATGCAGAAAAAAGGGCAAGACAGTCAGAAGGACGATTGATTGCATTATTGCCGCCATCTGCCTTGAAAATGATTTGGCTCTTCTTCATAAGGATAGTGACTTCGATATAATCGCCCAATCCACAGGACTGAAAGTATTAAAGGCGAACTAATCCAAGAGCTTTCGGCAAAAGGCTTGATGTTCCATTCCATGTAATGTGCTTATTAGCGATAAAAGATAGCCGTATATAATCTCCGGCTTCTGAATGACCCCTGAGATTATATTTGATCGCAAAGGCAGGATTATGAAATAGAAATCTCCCGGCAAAACACGCATAACCAAATTGAAATTTCCGAGCTCAATGAGGGATTTCTCTCAGGCCTATCAGTTTAAAATCGCATTGAAAGATATAAATCCACTTATTTGGCGACGAATCCAGGTGCCGGGAAATTACACATTCTGGGATTTGCATGTCGCCATTCAGAACGCCATGGGATGGAGCGGCTACCATCTGCACCAATTTACATTACTCGACCCGCTCACCAAAGACAGAATTTTCGTCGCCGATCCTGTTGAGGAATTCGCCAGTGACCTCAAAATTGTTCCTGAACGGGAAACGAAAATCAGCAAATGGTTTTCAGTCGGACGGAAATATGCTGAATATGACTATGATTTTGGTGATGGCTGGGAGCACAAGATAACCCTGGAAAAAATCCTCCCCCCGGAGAAGGAGGCGAAATATCCTCGATGTATCGCCGGCGCTCGCGCCTGCCCGCCGGAGAATTGCGGCGGCCCCTGGGGTTATCAGGAAATCTGTGATGGTAAAAGGGAGTTCATGGAGAATTTCGAAGATTACGACCCGGAACATTTCGATGTAAATGAGATCGAATTCGACAATCCTGCCGATTATTCGGACATTGCGGATTTATAGCTTATGTCCGCGCCAGGATTTAGTCCGGATAGACTCCGTGCTGGTGCAAAAAAGTCTATTCCGCGAAAACCTCGTACATTTCTACCTGCGATGATATCCTCATCTTGCCGTCGCCGCCGCGGAAATCCCCAATCCTGGTATGCCCCTCCTTATATTCCTCGCTCTTGGTCCATTGAAGAAATGAATCCTTATCCTGCCAATGCGTCATGACGATGTAAGTATCTCCTTTGGTGGGCCGCAGTATCTCGGCCTTGATAAATCCCGGCCGGCGATCAACTGCCCTGGCGCGAGTCCTGAATAGGTGTTCGAAATGCTCACGATCCGATTCCGGTATGGTCATTCTGTTCATCATGACGAACATTTCATCCTCCACAATGATGGTTAAAAGATGGCGTTGCACGCGGTCAGGGGAAGAACGATGTACAATAAGACATCCCTGACCAGATAGAATGCAATGATAAGGATCAGGTAGACCAGCCCCTTTTGCCTGGCCTCCTTGATGCTCATCGGAGGCTTGAGGAACCCCCAAATTTTACTTAGACTTGCCCTCATTCCGAATTCGCCTTTTTCGATACCCAATAATATTGTAAATGATTATCATTTGCAAGAAAATTCCGGACGGTTTTGGATCGGACCGGAATAATCTTTGGGGGTCCCGGAATTTCGATTTAAAAAGAGATTGCCCGAAAAGCGTCTCGTTCATACTTTGCCTCGGGATGGGGCTTGGAGGAACAGGCAATGGAATACTTAAGACAGCTTTTCGAGTATAACGCCAAATTCGCTGATGAGATCATTGAATCTCTGGGGACTATCGATAAATCGAGGTTCACCGTCGAGAAGGTCTCGGCCTGGGGGTCGCTTCGAAACCTGGTTATGCACCTGGTCGAGGCCGAGGATTACTGGATCAACAAGATCGTCCAGGGCAAACCGTTCACCCAGTACGACTTCAATGATTTCGGCGACATCGACGCCATCCGGGATAAATGGCGCGAAGTCGACCATGAGATTCTGCGGTTCGTGGGCTCTCTAAATGTCGCCGATCTGAAAAGGGAACACACTGTCAAATGGGACAAAGAGTACACCTTTCCACTCGAGAAGATCTTGCAGCATCTGTACACCCACACCGTTCACACCCGGGGGCAGGTCGTGGCCGGTATCAGGGCCCTGGGCGGCAGGGCGCCGTATGTCGACATAATTTAGCCGGCCATCGGGTATGCTGATGAACAGGAACGATATTACCCTGCTGATGGATTCCATTCAACGCGCCTTTGAAAAAAAGGACCTGTCGGCGGCTCTCGCATATTATCACAATGACATCAGTTTCACAAGCCCGGCATTCCCCGCCCCCATTATGGGTAAGGAGGCATTGGAAACTGCATTCAGAAAGCACTTCGACACCCCCCAGGTTACGAGAATGTCGTTCAAGGACATCCGGATTCAGGATCTTGGTGACAGCGCCTTCGTTGTCCTCTGCCGAGTTGAGGGCGTTCAAACTGTCCTGCTTTCGGGGCGACGGTTCAACGGGTACTTAAGCCGTGTCTTTGTGAGCCAGGATGATAGACCGCTCATTATTCACGAGCATTTTTCGCTTTTAACCTGACTGAAACCCATTATACCCATTCCCCTTGGGGGGAACCGGCCGCGTTGAATTCGGTTTACATTAGGTGAAATATTGGATATATTATCCGCCTTGAATGATAAAATTACCGTGGGTAGCAAAGGAGGAAGGGCTTGCTTGATTACGTAGTGTTAATGGGGACTTCCCCGGGCGGAAGTCCCGGCGGTGGCGGAGGCGGTTTCATGTCGCTTATCCTGATGTTTGCCATGATCTTCGCCATAATGTACTTCTTCATGATCAGGCCGCAGCAAAAGCGCGAAAAGGACCGCCAGAAAATGCTCGTTGAGCTTAAGAAAGGCGATAAGGTCGTCACGAACTCCGGCATGGTAGGGACTATATGGGGCATCAAGGATAACATCATAGTCCTGAAGTTCGAGGAAGACGTTAAAATAGAATTTTTGAAAAGCGCCATTGCCGGGAAAATGGACTAATTTCCGGGGCACGGCCCCGAAAGAAGCGGGTTGAATCGTCGAGCCTGCAGTAGATCAGGTTTCGAATCCATCGGGATCGAAATCGCTGGGAGCATTTAGCTTGTCTGTATTGCAGATAAAAATTTATGGTGAAGAAATCCTTCGTAGGGAATCCAAGCCGGTCGCCAACATCGACGGTGACTTTGTAAAATTCCTCGAGGATATGAACCAGACCATGCTGGCGGCTAAAGGTTTGGGGCTGGCCGCCAATCAGGTCGGCCGGACTCTCAGGGCATTTACGATCGACCTGACCCAGTTCGATGTCCTCTCCGAGCCCAGGATCATCATCAATCCCGAGATCGCGGAGATGAACGGCGATATTATCACCAGCGAGGAAGGATGCCTGTCATTCCCCGGACTCTACCAGATGATCGAGCGGCCTCGGAAAGTCACCATCAAGTCCATCAATCTCGATGGCAATGAATATTACTTCGAGGCCGAGGGTTTGATCGCCCGCGTGGTTTTGCATGAAATCGATCATCTCAACGGCACGCTGTTTATCGACAAGCTGACTCCTGCGCAAAGGAATCTTATTAGGAGCAAATTGAAGAAAATCAAGGCCGGCGAAAGGGTCTAATGAGGCTTGTCTTTTTCGGGACACCTGAATTTGCATCGCGCTGCCTCGAAAAAATCCTATCATCGAAACACCAGGTGGCCGCCGTCGTCACCGCCCCCGACAAACCAAGAGGGCGCGGTATGAGAGTGGAGGTCCCCGACGTTAAGCGTCTGGCTCAAATCCGCGGCCTGAAGGTCCTCCAGCCATTGAATTTGAGCGATCCGCAATTCATTCACAGGCTGTCATCCTATAACGCCGAGCTTTTTTGCGTAGTGGCTTTCAGGATTTTACCCGAGGAGGTCTTCGCCATGCCGCCCGCCGGGTGTATCAATCTGCACGCCTCGCTCCTGCCCCGCTATAGGGGAGCGGCCCCCATAAACTGGGCCATAATCAACGGCGAACGCGAAACCGGCCTGACCACATTTTTCATCCGCCGAAATGTCGATACCGGCGATATGATTATGCAGGAAAAACTGCAAATAAAGCCGGATGAAACCTTCGGCGACCTGCACGACCGCCTGGCCGATTTGGGAGGCGAACTGCTGATTCGAACCATCGATAGCATCGAGGCCGGCGATATCAAGCCGATTTGCCAGGATAACGCCCTGGCCACCAGCGCCCCCAAGATAACCCCCCGGCTCGGCAATATCGATTGGACCAAACCGGCGCGCGAGATACATAATTTGATAAGAGGCCTCTCGCCCAGACCGGGGGCTTACACGGCCCGGAAAGGCCGAAAGATAATTCTGCTAAGATGCAGACCATATGATACAATAATCACCGGCTCGAAACCGGGGGAGATAATTAAGGCCCACCCGCAGACAGGTATCGTTGCGGCCTGCGGAACCGGGTCTTTGGAAATCCTCGAGTTGAGGCCGGAATCGGGAAAGACCATGTCCGCCGCCGAATATGTGCGCGGACATAGATTGACCGTTGGAGAGGTGTTAGAAAAGCTGATTGGATAGTAAAAAGAACACAGAAATTTATGTCAATGTAGCCGACTACGAGACCAGGGTCGCTGTTAAAGAACAGGGCAAGCTGGTCGAGCTCCTGGTGGAGCGACCCGAGAAAGAGCGAATCGTCGGCGACATTTACAAAGGCCGCGTGACCGCGGTCCTGCCTGGAATCCAGGCCGCCTTCGTCGATATCGGGCTGGAGAAAGCCGGATTCCTGCACTACTCCGATACCTCGGATTATGCCAAAGAGAAAAACCTCCTCTTCGATATGGACTACCTCGATGAGGAGACGCTCGATACTCCCCGCACCACGGCCAGGCGACGGTCGACCACTATTGCGGATTTCGTCAAGAAGGGCCAGGAACTTCTGGTCCAGGTGATAAAGGAGCCGATCGCCAACAAGGGCCCCCGGCTGACCACGCAGATTTCGCTTCCGGGACGGTATGTCGTCATGGTTCCGGGAAGCAGAAATGTCGGCATATCAAAGAAGATATCCAACATATCCGAAAAAAAGAGGCTGCGGAAAATCGTTTCGGAGTTGAAACCGCAAAATTTCGGCGTTATCGTCCGGACAGTGGCCGAGGGCAAACATGAAAAGGATTTCAAGGCCGACATGGAGCTCCTCAACAGGCTTTGGAATAAGCTCAAGAAAAAGGTCGAGGAGAGCAAAGCTCCGGCCCTGGTGCACAAAGAGGCCGGTATCACCGGAAGCATCATTCGCGACCTGCTTAGCCCCGATATCGGTCGTATGGTGGTCGATAGCAAGAAAGAGTACGCCGCCATTATCAAGTACCTGAGGGCGCTCGACCCTCAGCTCTGCTCGCTGGTTGAGCTCTACAGGGAGCCCGAGCCGATCTTCGATAAGATGGGAATCGAGGCCGAGATCGAGAAGATGCTCGAACGCCGGGTCTGGCTGAAGGGCGGCGCCAATATCGTCATCGACCAAACCGAGGCTTTCGTCGCGGTCGATGTCAATACCGGGCGGCTCAGCGCCAGGGGCAAGGCCGAGGATGCCATTTTCCGCACTAATATCGAGGCGGCCCGCGAAGTTGCCCGCCAGATCAGGCTGCGCGACATTGGCGGCATTCTCATCATCGATTTTATCGATATGCAGGACAGGGAAAACCGCCGACGTGTTTATGATGAGTTCAGGAATGCCCTATCGCATGACCGCTCCGAGGTCTACATCTCATCGATTTCCGACCTCGGCCTGGTCGAAATGACCCGCGAGCGTATCAGGCCGTCCTTCATGCATACATTTTCCGACTCCTGCCCCGTCTGCGGTGGCGTGGGACGTGTATTATCGAGAGAATCGCTGGCCGTGAAAATCGAGAGGTGGTTCCGGCGGGCCAGCCTGGGATTCAAGAGCAAGAGCTACCAGCTTATAGCCAACCCTCAGGTTGGCGAGCTGCTGTTATCGGGAAACCCGACTCGCTTGCGCAACCTCGAGCGGAACTGCAAGCTGAAAATCAACCTCATCATCGATACCTCGCTTCACCCCGAGCAGTTTAGAGTAATCGATATGGCGACGGAGGTCGATGTTACGGAGAAATTTAAGGCGTAAACTGACTGGCGCCGGGGCGACGCCCGGCGCGGATGTCGAGTCACTTGCAAAATAACTGCGGTTGTGGACATGCCGGGGGTTAACTTGTCGAGCCCCGGCATCGAATGATTTAGCGCGCATTCATTTTATTGAATATGCTCATCAAAAGCTCCTGGCCCATTAAGGCATTTGCGTGGTCGGCATACCTGCTGACTTTCACGGCCCCGCTCTCGATTTTTGCGGCGCAGGCGTTTGCTGCGGTCGTGCTTGTATTGGGCCACCTGCTGTTGTGGCCCGGCGCCAGACGGACATCGTTGCATTTCGGACAGGCTCTGCTCATCCTCTCTTTTCTGACTATCCTGCTGGTCTCATCCGTCCTGTCCCCGGATTTCGATGCCGCCGTTCCACAGCTTAAGAAAAGCTGGGTGTTGTTCTGCTTTTTTCCGTTGACTGTCCTTGGTTGGTCATATTCCGCCCGGAAAACCATCCAGTCCCTGGTATGGGGAACTGCCCTGGCCTCGGCGATCGGCATCGCCAGATTCCTTTTTGCCGGCATTGAACGGGCTGCGCCATTTTCCGGAGGCTATACCACCCTGGCTCTCTTCGAGGCCGCGACCCTGCCCTTTGCCATGATCATGTTCACAGAAAAAGGCCGCAATAAGCTCTTGTCCGGCTTTGCCATATTAGTGATCATCTCCGGCCTTCTGTTGACTCAAACCCGGGCTGGATGGCTGGCCGCGATCGTTGCGGCCCTATTGGTAGGTTATTACTTAAGCCGGAAGATGACGCTCATATCATTGGCCGCTGTTCTGATACTGGCCGCCGTATTGCCGCTTTCCAGAGACATTGTCAAGGCAAGACTGGCCTCCGACAGGCAAGGCGGTTTCACCAGCGGCCGTCTGATTCTCTGGAGCCAGGCCCAAGAGCCGATATCGAATCTGCCGCTTTTCGGTCACGGTCCGGGAAGTTTCAAACGCCTTGCTCCTGACAGCCTCTATCAAAAAGTCGGAGACCCCAATGTCAAAAGCTGGCATTCGACACCCCTCGATATCTTGATCGAAACCGGCCCGCTGGCCCTGGCCGCCATCATCGGCGCCATGCTGATCCCGCTAACTTTCGCCTGGAGAGCATTCCAGAGCCAACGTCGTATTGCCGAGGGCCTCGGGCTTTTTTCCGCCCTGGTCGCTCTTTATCTCGGGGCATTGACTACGAATCTCTTTCGCGATTTCCTCTTGCTTTGCCTGCTTGTAGTCTTATGGTCGCTGGCGTTCAGGCCGCCAGAACAAACAAAGAACCTGCAATTGGATTGACTTATGGCAGTAGTGTTGTCTTCGACCATGTCGCTTGTATATTATTCTGCGCGAGTCAGAGTTGGTTGCTTAGACCCAAATCAGCCCTGACCCCGGATGACAATATCAGATGATGAATTTCGATCTATGAAAATCAAAGGAGTCTTTCGTGAATACGGACCTGGCTAATGTTGTGTACGATGTTGCGAGAATGATGGAACTGGCCGCCAGGACCGCCCCCAAGACCAGGGGCGATGATTTCATCATGGTGAAAATCCTGCGCGGCGAGATTCTCAAGCGCCTGGCCGATTCGATGGTCGATTTCGGACAGCAAAAAGGAAAGGGGAATTTCGACCGCGATGGGGCCAATGTGGCCGCCCCGCAAGCCCTGGTTTTGATCGGCCTTAAGGATGCCGCCACGGCTGGCCTCAATTGCGGCGCCTGCGGCTTCTCCTCCTGCCAGGAGCTCGAAGCCGCTTCGAAGGTAGATATCGAATTCGCCGGGCCGCTCTGTTCGTACAGGCATCTCGATCTGGGCATAGCCTTGGGTTCGGCGGCCAGGACGGCGCAACTTTTCAATGTCGATAATCGCATAATGTACCGGGTCGGCGCCGCCGCCCGACACATGGGGCTGGTCGATTGGGAATTTGTCATGGGCATACCGCTGTCGGCCTCTGGCAAGAACATATTCTTCGACAGGTAGCGAACAAAAACCGTCTTGACGGGTACATGGGTTGTGTGGACTACCATGGTCTTGACTCGGATAACCTGTTGTTGTATATTAATTTTTTTGCAAAATTGAGTTGAAGTCGAAAAGCGGAGGAATTGATGCGAGCCATCGTAGAGTCAGGCAAAAAGCAGATAGCAGTTGAGACCAACGCCAGAGTGAAGGTGCCTTTGATTAACGCCGAGGTTGGAAAAGAAATCAGTTTCGATAAGGTCTTGATGATCTCTGAGGGCGATTCGCCCATTATCGGCAAGCCCTACGTGAACGGCGCTACGGTTACAGCCGAAATCGTCAGCCATGGCCGGCTGGACAAAGTCGAAGTTTTCAAATTCAAGAAACGCACTAAATACCGCAAGATGAAAGGCCACAAACAGGATTATACCGAAATCCTGGTGAAGAAGATAAGCCATTGATGCGAAATACATTAATATTGGCCCTGCTGATACTGTCGGCCCCTGCTTTGCGGGCGCAGGATATTCCTGATCAAACCGGAGCCGAGCAATCCCGGCCGTGGAATAAGCCGATCACTACCATTAATATTCAGGGCATTTCGGCCGCCGATACGTTTCTTGTCTTGAATTCATCCGGCTTGGTTCCAGGCGATATTCTCACAGCCGGCATGGTTCAGGATGCTATCAAGGGCGTCTATGCGCTGGGGCTATTTTCCGATATCAAGATCGAATCGGCGCCCGACCGCGATGGTGTAGCGTTAACCATCGTCGTGACCGAATTTCCCAAGCTCCGCAAAATGACTTTCAGCGGTAATAAGAAGATCAAGAAAGATAAGCTCGAGGAAAACATGACCCTCTTCGAGGGGCGCCTGGCATCCTCCGAGGCCATTAAAAATAACGTCGAAAAGATCAAATCTCTCTGTGCCGAAAAAGGGTATCTGCTGGCCGACGTCGAAGTAGAGCAGACGCCGGTTAAAGACGAGCCCGGTCTGGTCGACCTGCAGTTCCAGATCTCCGAAGGTATGAGAGTCAGGGTCAGCCGGATCACTTTCGACGGCAATACCCATTTCACCGACAAGAAACTCCGCGGGCAGATGTCCACCAAGCAGAAAGCACTTTTCCGAACCGGCAACTTCACCCGCGATAAATATCTCGAAGACAGGGACAAGATCGTCGATTTCTATAAAAACCACGGTTACATCGATGCCGTGGTGCTGGGGGATTCCATTTGGTACAATGTCGACAAGACCCGGATGTTCATCGAACTCGCTGTCCGCGAGGGTAACCGCTATTACTTCGGCAAAATTGACTGGCAGGGTAACGCGATTTTCACCAATGATCGACTGCAGGAAGCCGTGAAATTCGAACCCGGCAAGGTCTACAACCAAAAAAAGTACGATGAAACCATCATGAAATTCCATGAGCTCTACCAGGATGAGGGTTACTGGTATTGCCAGATCGACGAGAAGAGTATCCCCTCGGGCGATACCCTCAATTTCAACTTGAATATCACCGAAAACAAGCCTGTTCATATTCGGCTCGTCAATATCGAGGGCAACACTAAGACCAGGGAGAAGGTCGTTCGGCGCGAGCTGGTGGTCAAGCCGGGGACCGTATTCAAACGCTCCGTGCTGGGACGATCCATTCGAGAGCTCATGATCCTGAACTTCTTCTCCAATGTCGAGCCCGGCTGGGATATCCTGCCTAACGGGGATATCGATCTGAAGATGAAAGTCACCGAGAAGGAGACCGGCCAATTCTCGGTCGGGGCCGGCTATTCCCAGAGGGACAAGCTTGTGGCCACGGTTGGACTGGGAGTGCCCAACATTTTCGGCACGGGCCAGACCGCCACCATGAATGTCGAGCTTGGCGGACGCCGGAACACGTTCGATTTGAGCTACCTCGAACCCTGGCTGTTTGATACTCCGACATCCCTCTCCGGCAGCTTCTACCTGCAGGAGCGGCTCTGGTACGATTGGTATACCGAGCGGCGCACCGGTGGGGATTTCCAGGTGGGCCGCAGATTGCGATGGCCCGATAACTACTTCCGTATCTTTGCCGGCTATCGCTTGGAGGCGGTCGACTATATCGATATCGCCGATTCGACCACGGTCAATGTCCCGCGTTTCGTCTACCAGTATAATTGGCCGTTGACCACCTCCTCGTCCTCCCTGACAATTCTCAGGGATTCGCGCGACCTGCCGCTTTTCCCTACCAAGGGTTCGGTTGTTTCATGGCGTGGCGAGTTGGCCGGGACATTCCTGGGGGGCGATTGGAATTACTTCAAGCAGAGTATCAGCGCCGAATATTATAAAACCCTGTTTTGGAAATTCGTCCTCATGGGCCGAGCCAGATACGGCGAAATCGACGGCTTGTATCATGGCGAAAAGGACATACCCTACAGCGAACGATTCGGGCCCGGTGGAGTCGACCCCGATGGCACCGTGCGAGGTTACGAGGATGGAACCGTAGGCCCCTACAAAAGCAACCAGGGATATCTTCGGGGACGATTCGAATCGATCTACAATCTCGAATTGACCGTTCCGATCGCGGAGCAGCAATTCTATGTGCTGGCGTTTGCCGACGCCGGTAATGCTTGCCTTTCCTTCAACGATATCAAGCCTTTCAAGGGATTCTATCGCTCCGCCGGAATCGGCTTCAGGATCATGATACCCCTGATCGGCATCATGGGATTCGACTTCGGTTATCCGTTCGACGGCGCTGATAGGCACTCCTGGAAAACGCATTTCCAGATTGGACGAGGATTCTAATAAGTTGACATTGATTTTCTGAAATTAAGGGAGATGGTTTGATGAGGAAGTTTTTTCCGGTCATGGGGCTTTGTTTGGCTCTTGCCGCGCCTGCGTTTGCTCAGGAGGGCAAGATAGGCTATGTGGATTCGCAGAAGATTTTTGCCGAATCGCCGGAATTCCAGGAAGCTCAGGCCAAGTTCGATAAGGAGGTCGAGGACTGGAATTCCAGGGCGTCTGTGATGAACGAGGAGGTCGAGAAACTCAAGGAAGATACGCAGAGAAACTCGCTCGTTTGGTCGACTGCCAAAAAGAAAGAGGCCGAGGATCTCTTGAAATCCAGGCAGGATTCGTTGCAGGCGTATCTCGATGATACATTCGGGCCGAATGGCAAGGCCGAAAAGAGAATGGCCGAGCTGTCCAAGCCGATCAAAGACCGCATCATCGGCATAATCAAGCGCATTGCCATCGAAAACGACTTCGATGTTGTCCTCGACGCCGCCAACGTCAGCATCGCCTACGCCAAGGAAAGCCTCGACCTGACCGATGAGGTTCTGGCCGAGCTGGCCAAAGAGAAATAAATGCCTTTCACGCTGGGCGAAATCGCGGCCAGGATCGGAGCCGAGCTGCGGGGTGATGGCGGTATTGTCATTTCCAACCTGGCCACGCTCGAGGAGGCCGGCGCCGGCGACCTCTCTTATGTGGTCTCGCCCAAATTCAAGCGCCATGTCGAATCCACAAAGGCATCGGCGCTGATTGTCTATCCGGGCCTGGAAATCCCCGGATTGCCGACCCTGGTAGTTAAGAATCCATACCTCGGCTTTGCCCTGGCCATGAGATTTTTCTACCGTTGTTTTCCGGATCTCCCGCCGGGTATCGCCTCCTCCGCCGCGGTCGCGCCCGATGTTCACGTTTCCCCGAATGTTCACATAGGCGAAAATGCCGTAGTCTCCAAAGGCGCGCGCCTGGGGGATGGCTGCGTTATCCAGGCCGGAGCTTTTATCGGTGAAAATACGACTCTTGGCGAAAATTGCCGCGTTTTCCCCAATGCCACCATCAGGGAAAATGTTCGAATCGGCAATAACGTGGTTATCTATCCGAATGCCGTCATCGGCTCCGATGGCTTTGGCTACTGCTGGGATGGCCGGAAACATATCAAGATTCCCCAGGCCGGCACGGTTGTGATCGAAGACGACGTCGAAATCGGCGCCGGCACCACGATTGACAGGGCCACGCTGGGCGAAACCTTCATCGGCCGCGGCGCCATCATCGATAATCTGGTTCAGATCGCTCATAACTGCCGGATCGGGGAATATTCCATAATTTGCGCCCAGGTCGGGATGGCTGGTACGACTGCCTTGGGCAGACGCGTGACATTGGCCGGCCAGGTCGGCCTGGCAGGACACCTGTCGATCGGCGAAAATGCCGTCATCGAGGCCCAGT
>Ga0154764_1085_pt1 | contig 14218 bp, 12 predicted proteins | sample Rifle2008BG16ft_FD_105772 | JGI IMG/M metagenome (GOLD analysis project Ga0154764, IMG submission 105772) | candidate division Zixibacteria bacterium RBG_16_53_22
CTATCCCACCCTCCGAAAGTATTGCCGCACCAGGGATGACCGGGGGATTGCGGGGGGCATTTCGATATCGAATTGGGGACCCGATATCTCATACTCCAATGCCAACGTCGAGGAACCCTTGCCGGCGAGACTTCGCCTGGGGATCGGCTATCAGGCTATCGACACCGATCACCTGGGGCTGCGGCTCACGGTCGACGCCTCGAAGCTCTTGTTGGACACAAACGATGGCTTTGACGCTGAATGGCAGGAAATCGTCTGGTCTTACGGGCTGGAAGGAACCTTCCTATATGTCATCCATCTGCGCATGGGGAGACATGTTGATAGGGCGGGCCATCAGAAATTCTGGACCATGGGATTCGGCCTCGGCCCGGAATGGCTTCGTATCGATTACGCGAAGGTTTTAGAGAGCGATGAGGATTGGAACCGCAGGAGCGGGGAATCGGGAATTTCGGTTTCCTGCAATATCGAGCCGGGGATTTTTAGTCGCGGCAGCCATCAATAAGATAAATAATTTGGTGAACCGACTTATGCGGTTCTGTTTTTATTCATAATGTATAAGTAGCCGGGGACCCCTGTGATTCTTATTATTAAGAAATTCCAGCTTTACGTCAAATAGGATTATATGATATTTCTATTTTGTAGAATCGACGAGGCGAAATCTACGTTTCAATGAGTTGTGCCATTTGTAAGAGATATATTTGTCATGCTGGAGGCGCCCAACGACGATTCCAGGGGCAATATCTAATTTTCTGGAAAATTTGATAATTGCATTACTATCAAATTTATTTTGCTCTACAAACGGCTTATACTCATTAGGGGGTATCAGGAAATTTCTGGCAAAATCATCTGCTTCGCATTCCTGTTCATTTTCCTTCATCTCTGTTTCATCTATAAATATATGTTTCTTACTGTGCAGAAGAATGTGGGCTGCTTCGTGGAAAAAAGAGAACCACAGGTGGTCATCTGTTTTATATCGTAAGGTCAACATGATAAGGGCTTTATCTTTTGACAGCCATTGCGTCGCACCACTAATATGAATGCTGGATAATTCCTCAATGAAAATAATAAGAACTCCACAATCTGCACACCTCTTTCGCATTTGAGATTCAAATACGCTTGGATCATCGTATGTCAATTTTCTAATTTCGTTGAGGGTTTTCCTGAATTCAATTTCGCCGTAATGCGCGCAATCCATGTTTTCTGCTAATCTTTGTCCTATTCTTAACCAGGTAAGCAATGATCCGGGTGAGCTTCTGAATGACCTTGATTGTCGAAAGGCCGCTTCGAATCGCTTATATCCGGTCTCCCAAGCTTCAATTGATCCGACGCCAAAAAAATCTAGAACTTTCTGTAATACTTCTATACGATTATTAGATTTCTCAATAATTCCCCTCCTAATAAGCTCATTCACTGGGATATTCTTCATCCATGCTAGACCTTGAGCGAGCCTTGCCATCTCATTCTTTTTGGCCACGAATAATTCATGATTGGCATTTAAATTATTCCATATCGAAGATGATATGCCCAAAACTCGTTCAAATTGAATTGCGGATTCCGCAGTAACAGGCGCTTTCCCATTTATAATTTGGCTGATAGTTTTTAATGAAAGTCCGCACCTTTCGGCAAATTCAGTTTTTGTTATGCCTTTGGCATCAAGCGTTTCCTCAAGGATTTCTCCAGGATGAACCGCATAATCAGGTTTATAATCATACTTGCTCTGAATAGGCATCAATGATAATCCTCCACTCTCAATATTATCACGGCGGTAATTTCGCTCAGATCTATGCCCCCGTCCTTTTTAAGCGGTATGGGATCATGATCGGGTTCAAACACCAACCTAAAAGGATGACATAAATCTACAGCAAATTCACCTTTTCTGTCCCCTTTTAGCGGATGTCTCCTTGTTGGTTTTTCGGATGGCACATTCTCCAAAGTCGGAGCCGCATTCAAGATAGCCATTCGTTTTTTAATGGCAGTTGCATTGTCTTTCCCATATTCCCTAAGAAGCTCAGCTTCGGAATTGAAGATATTCCTCATCTTGTTTTTTCTAAAGGAGATGCGCATCCAATTATTATATAATATCTTTTACGCATCAGGTAAAGAAAAAAGTTATAAAATTTGAACTATTTTTGGGTTGTGACATCGCTAAAATTCTGAAACATAGCTAAACGCTTTAATTATAAAGGATTAACTGTTATTCGCGAAACCCTTGACATTCTCCCCAAAATTCCTTTTATCCCATACCGTTTATGAACGCGGCCCCGTTGGATGAGTTGACCTCCAAGCAGATGCGAAAAGCGATATACGCACTGGCCTTTCCCACTGTGGGAACCAACCTGCTCTTGCGCGGAGTCGGAATCGTAGATACAGCCATGGTGGGGCATATCTCGGCCGAGGCTCAGGCGGCGGTCGGCATGTCACAATGGATTATCGGTTTCATGATGGCGCTTATGCAGGGGGTGGCGCTCGGCGGCACGGTCGCCGTGGCCAATTTCACCGGCGCCGGCGATGATAAAAACAGGATCGCCTCCGCGGACACGACCATTTACCTGGGGATTGCCTCGGCAATCTTCATCACATTCATGGGCCTGATATTCGTCCGGCCAATAGCATCGGCCATGGGGGCGACACCCGAGCTTTTCCGGCTGGTCAGCCCTTATATGCTGATAATGAACCTCTTCTTCATCAGCAAGGGGTTGATACAGGTCGTCAGCGGCATATTCCAGGGTTATGGCGACACCCGGACCCCGTTCCGGGTCATTGTCGGTGTCAACATTGTCCATATCGTCATAGCATATCCGTTCACGTTTGGGGCGTTCGGTTTTCCCCGCCTGGAAATTCTCGGCGTGGCCCTGGCCACCGGAGTCTCCGAGACAATGGGGGCGCTGTTCCTGATTTACCTGGCACATCGGAAAAATCTCCTATCTTTCGGGCCGTTCTCGTCGGAGCTGATGCGGCGGATCGTGCGGATCGGCACGCCGGTGTTCGGTGAGCGCCTGCTGACCACGGTCATGCAAATGGTCTACACCAGCATGGTCCTGTTTTCGTCGCTCTCCGCCTACGCCGCGCACACGGTGGGAATCATGATCGAATCGATCTCGTTTCTGCCGGGGTTCGGATTCTCACAGGCCGCGACCACGCTGGTCGGTCAGCAGCTCGGCGCCAAAAGCCCCCATCGGGCCAAGCAGTATGGCAACCAGGCGCTTCTGATCGGCCTGACCGTGATGGGCCTGGTGGGGCTGACATTCTGGTTTTTCCCACACCTCTGGATGAGGCTGTTTTCAAACGATCCCGAGGTTATCAAATACGGTATCACTTTTTGCAAGATTACCGCATTCATCCAGGTTCCCCTGGCGCTCTCGATGGTACTGGCCGGGTCGCTGAGGGGCGCCGGGCAAACTCGTTGGGTGATGTATGCTACCATGGTCGGGGGATGGGTGTTTCGGATACCGTTCGCCTACTTGGTGTCCTCGGTGTTACATCTGGATATCTTCTATATCTGGCTGGCTATGCCGATTGACTGGGTAGTGCGGGCGATTTTGTTGTTTCTCAAATACTCCGATGCCAGGTGGCACGAGGGGTAGACTATCCCTGCATGTAACTACAATGCCCAGGCCTCTATATTTAGGGCCGCGGGGCGGGCCCGATGCCCCCGAAGGGCGAGGGTCCGCCAGAACGGTTGGGGATCCAACGATTGCAGGCTTAGAAGTCGATGCTGAGCCATACGACACTGGAATAACGCCGCATGCGACGCGGCTTTCGGTCCGAGGCGCCCATCGAGGTCTTTTCGGTTGGGCATTGCCGAGGACCGACGTGAGTAATTAGACAACTTGGCATATTATGTAAATACGCAAACCGTTCTGCCGATACTATTTCTGGGAAGGATGGATTTATGCTGACCAGGAATATTTTGATTGTCGACGATAATCCCAATATGTCAACCCTGCTTTCTGATATCCTTGAGATATTCGAGTTTAAGGGGAATTACGCCAGCGATGGCGACGAGGCCCTGGAGAAACTCCGCAAAGGCTCCTACGACCTCGTGTTCACCGATCTTCGGATGCCGAGGATGGATGGAATCGATCTGCTCAAGGCCATCAAAAACGAGCATCCCGAAATGCCGGTGGTCGTGGTGACAGGCTATTCGGGAGCCGATACGCGCGACGAGGTTTTTTCGGAGAAGGCTGACGGCTTCCTTAACAAGCCATTTAGGGTCAACGAGATACAGACGCTGCTGACATCGCTCTTGGGCCAGCCGGATTAAAAAGAGAACATATATTAGCCCAAAAAAAGATTGACAGCGAATAGATGCAGTCATAATATTGATCGCGATTCGTAAAGGAATTATTGGAGTATTCTCGAAAGGAGGCGTGAAATTATGACAGATAGAATTGAAATACGGCATGAACTATCACGCCTGCGGAGATGCTGATTCGATACCATTGAGTGACTCGATAATTTCGAATCAATCAGCCCCGCATCAGCGAGGGCTTTTTTATTTTGGGCGGCAGACGTCCTCGTCTGCCCTTGGGCTTGTTCCACAGAAGGCCGCGGGTGTGATAAGCAAACCTCGCGGCGTATCGCTTGTCCACAGGATCCTGCGGACCTTAGAGTAATTCGTCGCCCATGAAAAACGTATGGTTTGAAATCGAAATCATCCTGCGGCTGCAAGATGGTTTCCAAGCGCAAAGGAAATTAGCGATGAATTTAGCAGAATTAGGTTGGAATACATTTTTTGAGGATAAATTTGGTTCATACAAACAAAATGGTCTAATCCCGGCCAGGATCAGCCAACAGCACAAGACGATCTACCTGGCGCTCTGCGAACATGGCGAGATTACGGCCGAGGTCGCGGGCAGGGTCCATCATGGCGCAGCAGGGCCCGCCGATTATCCGACTGTCGGCGACTGGGTGGCGATATCATATTTGCCCGACGAAAGGAAAGGTATCATTCAGGCCCTCCTTCCGCGGAAAAGCGCCTTCGTTAGAAATGTGGCCGGCGAAGAGACCGCCCGACAGGTGGTGGCATCCAATATCGATACGATATTCATAGTCAATGGGCTCGATGGCGACTACAACCTGCGGCGGATCGAGCGATATCTCGCCATGGCCTGGGAAAGCGGCGCCGTGCCGGTGATTATCCTCAACAAGGCCGATTTATGTGAAAATATCGATGAAAAGGTGTCCGAGGTTGAATCGCCGGCGATCGGCGTGCCGGTCCACGCAATCAGCGCCACCCGGGGGCAGGGGTTGGATATCATAAGAGCGTATCTGTCGCCCGGCACGACAGCGGCGCTGTTGGGCTCATCCGGGGTGGGGAAATCATGCATAATAAACAAGCTCCTCGGCGAAGAGCGATTACGGGTCAACGAGGTGCGCGAATGGGACAGCCGCGGGCGTCACACCACAACCTATCGTCAAATGCTTGTCCTTCCCGAGGGTGGTATCATAATTGATACGCCCGGCATGCGCCTGATCAAACTCTGGGGCGATGAGGATAGCGTAGGCCGCGCCTTCGAGGATATCGAGGAATTGGGAGCCTTATGCCGATTCCGCGACTGCGAACATATGAGCGAGCCCGGCTGCGCCGTTCAGGTGGCCCTGGTCAATGGTTCATTGGACAGGAAACGATACGAAAGTTACCTCAAGCTCAAGAAGGAGCTTCGCTATTTGGAGGCCCGTCAGGCGATGAAGCCCAGCGCGTTCGAAAAGATGCGCTGGAAACAGATCGCTATATATCAGAAGCATGTAAAGGGAAAGAAATAACGCCGCGAGATTGTGGGAGTCAAATCCCAATTTTTTTGGTCGTCCCGCCCAGGGCGGGTCCTAGTCTGCCGCCCAAGAAACAGCCCAAAAAGCGGTTGCCCCAAGGAATCTCTTTTCTTATAATACCCTGCTAAAATGGGAACGGGTCAAGTCGCCAAAAATCTTGAGGTTGTCAGGCGCAAGATAGAAAGCCGCTGCCTCAAAAATGGGGTCGACCCGGCCTCCGTAACCCTGGTCGGGATCACCAAGACATTCTCGCCGCAGGTGGCCTCGGAGGCGGTCAAAGCGGGCCTGAAAGACCTGGGCGAAAACAAGGTCCAGGAAGCGGTTACGAAGGTCCCGCTGGTGGAGCCTCGTCCCATCTGGCACATGGTCGGCCACCTGCAGAAGAACAAGGCCAAAAAGGCGGTCGAGATTTTCGATGTCATTCAGTCGGTCGATGATATCGAGTTGGCCAACATGATATCGGAGCACGCCGGCAAGCTCGGGAAAAGGCAAACGGTTTATCTTCAGGTAAACTCGTCATACGAGCTTCAGAAAAGCGGTTTTGACCCGGCCGAAATCCTGGAGGCTGTCGAGCACATTAAAGACCTGCCCGGCCTACAGATCGTGGGGCTGATGACAATCGGCCCGATGACCGATGATATGAAGGCGGTCGTCAAGAGCTTTACCCTGGCGAGGAATTTATTCGAGAGGATGCAGAAAATAATGGGCGCCGGATATGAAAAGCTCTCGATGGGAATGTCGGGGGATTTCGAGTTGGCATTGGATCACGGCGCGAATGTATTGAGAATAGGCACGGCCATCTTTGGCGCGAGGGGAAAGTGAGCCAAATAGCCAGTAGCCAATAGGCAATAGGGGGCATAGGCGAGGGGTTCAGCCACGCAGAAAAGTAGGGTGCGCCGCGCGCACCATAAAGCTGAAACGGACTCTCAGGAGGACATGATGAAGATCTCCCCACTGGACATTAAGAAGCAGGAATTCGCCACCAAGTTTCGGGGATATTCGCCCGACGAGGTTCATTCGTATCTCGAAATGGTGGCCGAGGAATACGATGAGGTCTTAAGGAAAAGCCGCGACCTGGAGCAGAAGGTCCTGATGCTGGAAGAGCGTCTCGACCATTACAAGCGGATGGAGAATGTCCTGCAGGAGACTCTCATCACAACCCAGAAAACGGCCGAGGAGACCAAGTCCAATGCCGAGAAAAGGGCTCAGGCCGTGATCGGCGAGGCCAGGCTCGAGGCCAAACGTATCACCAATGAGACCGGCGAGAAGCTGTCCAAGATTCATCGCCAGATCGCCGACCTGACCGCCCAGCGGGACGCATTCGCGGTTAGTTTCAGGTCGCTATTGGACTCCCAAATATCGCTGCTCAACTTGATTGAAAAAAAGAGCGCCATGCAGCCGGAAGAAGTCGTTCCGATCAGGCGCAAGGCCGATTTGAGCGATGAGGAGCTCGAGAAAATCGTGAGCGATTTCGAAAGAAAGATCGGGCTGGATAACAGCGATTCCAATAAAGGCGGAAAAGATAATTAGGAGACCCCATGACGATCAGGGAGCAGGTTAGGGAAACGGTAGAATATATCAGGACATGCACCAAGGCCACGCCGGCGGTTGGTATCATACTGGGTACCGGCCTGGGCGCGCTGGCCGACGAGATCAAGAAAGATACCGAAATATCGTATGAGAAGATTCCGCATTTTCCGGTGAGCACGGTCGAGTCGCACGCCGGGCGGCTTCTGTTCGGTAAGCTCGGGGGCCGGGATGTCGTCGCCATGCAGGGTCGATTCCATTTCTACGAGGGATACACTTTCCAACAGGTGACATTTCCGGTGCGCGTGATGAAGGAGTTGGGTGTAAAAGTCCTGATTGTCTCCAATGCCTGCGGTGGCCTGAATCCGCAATTTGAGGTCGGCGAGTTGGTGCTCATTACCGACCACATCAATTTCCAGGGTGGCAATCCGCTGCTCGGCAAGAACGACGACACCCTTGGCCCGCGATTCCCCGACATGTTCAATGCCTACGATAAGGAACTTCGAGATCTGGCCATGCAGACCGCGCTTGACGTCAAGGTTCCGCTGCAAAAAGGGGTCTATATCGGAGTCACGGGGCCGAATCTCGAGACGGCCGCCGAATACAGGTTTCTTCGCATCATTGGCGGCGATATGGTTGGCATGTCGACCGTGCCGGAGGTGCTGGTGGCTCGTCACCAGGGGACCAAAGTGCTCGGATTTTCGCTGGTGACCGACATGGGGCTTCCCGACCACATGGAGCCGTGCAGTCATCAGAAGATCGTGGCCGCCGCCGGAAAGGCCGAGCCGAAACTGACGAAGTTGGTAAAAAGCATCGTTGAAAGGTTGAATGCTTAGGCAGCAGGCAAAAGGCAATAGCCAATGGGGAAAAAGACGAATGTGGGGTGCGCCATGCGCACCGGTCTTCTTGGGATGACAGACAATAGATGGAAGAAATGACAGATTTATACCGAAAAATCGAAAGCGAATTCGACTCCTCGGAGCGCGAGGCAGAAATAAACACGTTCTGGGACAAGCACGCGATCTTCCAGAAGTCGCTGGAGCTTCGCGCCAACTCGCCGAGATTCATATTCTACGAGGGCCCGCCGACGGCCAACGGTATGCCGCATATCGGGCATGCCATCGCACGAACCATCAAAGATACCGTCTGCCGCTTCAAGACCATGAAGGGGTACCTGGTGGAGCGCAAGGCGGGCTGGGATACACACGGCCTGCCGGTCGAGCTTGAGGTCGAGAAGATGCTCGGTATCTCGACCAAGGACCAGATCGAGAAGATGGGGATCGAGAAGTTCAACGCCGAGTGTAAAAAATCGGTTTTCAAGTACAAGGCTGAGTGGGACGAGTATACCCGCAAGCTCGGTTATTGGCTCGATCTATCCAACCCCTATATCACTTACACCAATGATTATGTCGAGACGGTCTGGTGGATCCTCAAGAAGTTCTGGGAATCGAAACTTCTTTACAAAGGTTTCAAGATTCTGCCGTGGTGTCCGCGATGCGAGACGGCGCTGTCATCTCATGAGGTGGCCCAGGGATACAAGGAGATCTCCGACCCGTCGATTTATGTCACGATCAAGGTGGCCGGAACGACCGATACTTATTTCCTGGTCTGGACCACCACGCCCTGGACTCTAATTTCAAATGTGGCCCTGGCCCTCAACCCGAGCGAAAATTACGTGACGGTTCAATATGGCGACAGTAAACTGATTCTGGCCGAGCCCAGGCTTGGGGTTTTGCAGGGAAGTTTCGAGATTATTGATCGCAAGAAGGGGAGCGAATACCGCGGAATCAAATACGAGCCGCTCTACTCCTTCATGAAGATCGAGAAAGGGCATTATGTCGCCACGGCCGATTTCGTCACCATGGAAGATGGCTCCGGGATAGTCCACATCGCTCCAGCATTTGGCGCCGACGATTACGAGCTGGGAATGCAGGAAGACTTGCCGGTGGTACAGGCGGTCGATATCGAAGGACATTTCGTCAAAGAGGTCACACCCTGGGCAGGGTGGTTTGTCAAGAAGGCCGATCCCGAAATCATCAAGGACCTCGAACGCCGCGGCCTGCTGTTCCATTCGACCATCTACACGCATAACTATCCGTTTTGCTGGCGCTGCGACACGCCCTTGCTTTATTACGCCCGCTCATCGTGGTTTGTCAGAACCACGGCCTTCAAGGACAAAATGATCGAGGCCAACAACAAGATTGCCTGGTATCCCGAGGAGGTCGGCAAGGGGCGGTTTGGCGAGTGGTTGGAGAATAATATCGATTGGGCCCTCTCTCGCGAGCGCTACTGGGGCACGCCTCTGCCGGTCTGGTTATGCGAGAAATGCGAAGCAGAACATTGCATCGGTTCGATAGACGAGCTTCGTAAAATGGCGGTCGATTTTCCGAAAGTCGACGATCCTTATAAGGATTTCGATCTGCACCGCCCTTTCATCGATAATATCCATCTGAAATGCCCATCGTGCGGCGGAACCATGACGCGGGTTACGGAGGTCATCGACACCTGGTTCGATTCGGGCTCGATGCCGTATGGGCAGGTGCATTATCCGTTCGAACATCAGGACGATTTTGAAAAGAGGTTTTTCCCGGCCGAATTAATCGCCGAGGGGCTGGACCAGACCCGCGGCTGGTTTTATTCGATGCTGGCCATTTCGGTTTTCATCTCGGGCCGCTCGAGCTACAAGAGCTGCGTGGTCAACAACCTCATTCTCGATTCCGAGGGGCGCAAGATGTCGAAGCGGGTGGGGAATGTTATCGACCCCAAGAAGCTCCTGGCCGATTACGGCGCCGATGCCGTGCGCTGGTACCTGATGAGCGCCTCGCAGGTTTGGCTGCCCAAACGGTTCGATGAAAAGTCTCTCAATGAGGTGATCAAGCGTTTCTTCTCCACTTTGCAGAACAGCTATTCATTCTACGCGCTCTACGCCAATATCGATCGATTCCGGCCGGCTGAGAGCGATCCGCCTGCCAGGGAACGCACGCAGATGGACCGCTGGATTCTCTCGCGCCTTCAATGGATGATATCGGAGGCCGATGAATCGCTTGCAGAAAACGACATCACCCGCTGCACAAGAGCAATCGCGGATTTCACCGTCGATGACCTCTCTAACTGGTATGTCCGCCGCAGTCGCCGTCGTTTCTGGGGCTCCAGCGACGACCATGACAAAAAATCGGCTTATCAGACCTTATTCGAATGCTTGATTACGATAACAAGGCTCATGGCGCCGGTGGCCCCCTTCCTTTCGGAGGATTTGTATCGGCGTCTGACCGAGAATCTTGGCGGCCACCTGCCATCGGTGCACCTCAATGATTTCCCGAAAGCCGAGGAATCGTTGCGCGACAAGTCGCTCGAAGAAGAGATGGAGATCGCCCGCAAGGTGGTCGAGCTGGGCCGGGCCGCTCGCAAAGATTCCAGCATGCGGGTCCGGCAGCCGCTTTCGAGGCTGGTGGCGTTGGGGCTGTCGGATATCGAGCGGCAGATGCTGAAGAAGATGGAATCGATCGTGGCCGACGAGATCAATATCAAGCGCCTTGACTTCGACAATAACGAGGCGGCCTATTTTTCCATGAAGGCCGAGCCCGATTTCAAGAGCATCGGCCCCAAGTTCGGTCCCCGCGTTAATGAGATAGCCGGCAAGATCAAGTCCATGACACGCGACCAGATTTCGAAATTGATGGCCGATGAGCGCTTCAGTTGGGCCGACGACGGCCATGTATCGTCGATTGAGATGTCGGACGTGCGTATAAAGATCGTGCCGGCAGAGGGGTACTCGGTCAGCGCCGATGGCCGTATCAAGGTGGCGCTCGATCTGAGGCTCGATGACGACCTGGTGGCCGAAGGCAACGCTCGGGAACTGGTCAACCGAATTCAGAACATGCGCAAGGCCGCCGGCCTGGAGGTCACCGACCGAATCATGCTCGGCATTTCGCGGAACGCCGAAACTGAGAAGGCGCTGGCCAAGTTTTCTGAGTATATCAAGAGCGAGACGCTGACGGAACACCTTACGGATAAGTCCGAGCTCCGCCAATCCCAGGAATTCGAACTAAACGGGATCAAAACAGTTATTGCGCTGGAGCGGATTTAATTGTATAAAGCGCCTCGGAGGATGTAGCAGCTATGAAGAAGAAAGATCTCGAGAAGTATGAAAAGCTTCTCCTGGAAAAGCGGAACCAGCTCCTTCAGGAATTCGACCACTTAAAAAAATCCGCTATGGACAATACCATGAAGGAGAACGCCGGCGACCTCTCCTCTTATTCCTATCATATGGCGGATCAGGGCACCGATGCCATGGAGCGCGAGAAGGCGTTTTTGTTTGCCTCGAAGCAGGGCAGGCTTCTCTATCACATCGACGAGGCCCTGCGCCGGATCCGCAATAACACTTATGGCAACTGCGCCGAATGCGGCCAGCCGATCTCACCCGAGAGACTGACTGCTGTCCCACACGCCCGCATGTGCATAAAATGCAAGGAGGCGGAAGAGCAGAAGAAGGCCCGATAGGTAGAGCATGCGCCGGTTAAATCTCTATTATTACCTTCTGATTGCTTTTTTGATTATAGCGCTCGACCAGGTGACGAAAATTCTGGTTCTGAACCACCTGGTCGAAAATGTGTCGGTCTCCTTGATAGGGGACCTTCTCTATTTGAGGCTGATTTTCAACGAGGGCGGCGCCATGGGAACCAGCTTCGGCCCATCGTGGCTATACATGATTCTAACCATAGTCGCCCTTATCCTGATTATCCGTTACTTTATCACATCGCAATCCGACGGAGTTCTCATCAAATTCTCGCTGGCGCTGATCCTCGGCGGCGCCATCGGCAACCTGATCGACAGGATAGCTTATGGCAGGGTGATAGATTTTATCGACATGGATTTCCCCGACATTTCTGCGATCGGGCTTTACAGGTGGTATACCTATAATGTCGCCGATGCCGCCATCAGTGTCGGCCTGGTGGTTTTCGCCGTATGCATCTTCATACCGAGGAAACATCCGACCAATCCATCCGAATTAAAACCGGAGGTCGAGGCTCCAGTCCAGACGGATCCGTCCGGAAGATGAAAGGTGAACCATCATAAAATAAAACTCGTCGTTCCCGAGGACATGGCCGGGGAACGACTCGATATTTTCTGCGCCCGTAAAGTGGCCGACCGGACACGCAGCTATTTCACCAAGCTGGCCGCCGCCGGGCATATCACTGCCGACGGGCGAACCGCCAAACCCTCCCTCAAAGTAAAATCGGGTATGCGGCTCGAAATCGAGCTGGTGGCGCCTCCGCCGCTGGAGGCCGCCCCCGAGGATATCCCGCTCGATATCGTCTATGAGGACGACCGGATAATAGTCGTCAATAAGCAGCCGGGCATGGTAGTTCACCCCGCCGCCGGCAATTATGAGGGGACACTGGTCAACGCTATTCTATTCCACCTCGGCGATGCCGTTAGGGCTGAGTTCGATCCGGCCCGGCTGGGCCTGGTCCACCGGCTCGACAAAGATACGTCGGGGCTTCTTGTGGTGGCCAAGGATGAGCGGGCGCTGGCGTATCTGCAGAAGCATCTCAAGGAGCGTGAAATCGGCCGTCGATACATGGCTATCGTGTGGGGAAATATCGAGCCGACAAAGGGCACAATCGATCTGCCGATTGGCCGCTCGGAGCGCGACCGCAAGATCATGGCTGTCAACGCCCGTCATGGACGGTCAGCCGTTACCCACTACGAATTGATTGAACGGTTTCGACTGGCCGACCTGATATCGATCAAACTCGAAACCGGGCGGACACATCAAATCAGGGTGCATCTGGCATATTACGGGCATCCCGTAATGGGGGATCCGGCTTATGGCGGCCGTTCGAAATATCTCAAGCGCCTTTCCCAAAATGACCTATCTTATGCCGCGCCGCTGTTGGGAATCCTGGAGCGGCAGGCGCTTCATGCCTGGAAATTGGAACTGCCGCACCCCGATGATGGCCGGACGATGAACTTCGAATCGCCTCTGCCGGACGATTTTGTGGCGGCGCTGGATTATCTGAAAAATGAAAAGGCGAAAAAAATCTGATTATATCTGGCCTCTGGCCATTTTCGCCCTGGCGCTGGCTCTTCGTATCTGGAATGCAAGCGCCGTTGGAACCGCTTTCTACGCTAACACGCTTTCCGATGCCTCCACGTATCAGGTCTGGGCCTCCAAAATAGCCAATGGTATAACTTATGGCGAGCCCGCGGGATCCGGTGGACTGGTATTTCAGATGGGGCCGCTGTATCCGTATTTTCTGGCGCTATCGTTTATTGTCGGCCTAAAAGCTTACTCGGTCCTCATCCTGCAATCGATTTCTGGAGCGCTGGTGGCGCTGACGATTTTCGTCATTGCGCGCCGCCTTTACGGACAGACCGCAGGCGTAATTTCGGGGTTCGCCGCGGCGTTGTATGCGCCGTTTATTTTCTATGACGGTTTGATTCTATCGGAGTCGATCCAGATTCTGCTGGTCACGATTTCATCGTTGCTTCTAACGTGGAAACCGAAGCGCGACAAATGGTGGGCGGCGCCATTAGCGGGCGTCCTGATTGGGCTGGCGGCGCTGGGGCGGGCCACGATACTCTTTTTCGCGGCGGGGCTTGTAATTTACTGGCTTGTGATATATTGGGCTGAGCGAAGGAGAAAGCAGCCATACAAACATATTCAAATGGCCGCGCTTTTTGCTATGGGCGTGCTGCTGGGCATCCTGCCGGTGACCATACATAATATCGCTAATGGCGATTTCGTGCTGATATCATCGAATACCGGAATTAACTTCTTTATCGGGAATAACGCCAGTTCCAACGGCACGTACGAGGAACCGAAGGGTCTCGACCTGTTCACCGATTTCTCCGGCCGGCAGATCGCCGAGAAAAAAATGAGCCGGCCGCTCAAGAGCTCGGAGGTGTCGTCGTT